>NPIE01026329.1_pt1 | contig 16882 bp, 5 predicted proteins | sample 8637661 | NCBI WGS metagenome assembly NPIE01 (sample SAMN07420842, study PRJNA396082) | bioreactor metagenome | isolation source: sample BA12 brine-fed electro-methanogenic bioreactor BA | place: Japan: Kochi | collected 2016-12-09 | reverse complement strand
GGGGCAGCCCCTCATGGGATCTGGCTTGATCCGGATTCAGTGTACAATGGAAGCCGGGGAGTAAAGAGGGGCAGTTGGTTCCGGCCCGATATCTTTAAAAAAGGTAGGGTGTATTAGCTGACTTCAGCTTATCCTCCTTCATTTTTGTTTTTGAATCTGTTCTACGGCTTTCGTGTTCGTGCGATGATAATACTGCCGACTATTCCCGCTCCGATGAGTGCCATCAGGCCGCCTGCAGATTCCTGTGTGGGGGGAACAACCTGTGTTGAATCGGGCGGAACTTCTGTTCCTGAAGGGGTTGCGGCAACCTGGGTTGATTCCGGTGTTTCGACAGGGTTTTGCTCATCGGGGCGAGAGGTCATCATTGCAAACTGACCGCCCTGAGCGATCTCCGCAATCATATATGATCCTTCAATCCGTGAAGGAATTATCGTCCATCCCTCATTTCTGTATGTTGCGATGAACGGAATCCCGGCATCCTCGTCCATCCGGAATGAGAGGCGTGCCGGAGGCTGGAATGAACTGCCTGATGGGGAAATAATATATGATCCATATGGTGCGATCCAGTCTGAGGGGATATTCACTGGCTCAGACTGGATGATCCTGAGATCATCAGGGGATGTACCGGTCACTGATGAAGCCACTGTATTGAGTGAGACGATCCCGTCAAGAGAACTGACAGATACCAGATCGGCAGGCTTAGGAGTTGTTGCTCCACCTGATCCTCCGGATGATGTTGGTGCCGTCGTCTGCGTGGGGATAACAGTCGGTGTACCTATGGTGATCTCCTGGTTCAGTGCTTCACTCCCATCCACAAGGACGATGATCTGTGCAGCACCATCAGAGATACCTTCCAGCCCGAAGGTGATTGAGCCTGAATCAGGTCCTTCTTTTGTGCCGGAGAGTTCAAGGGTCATGTCGACATAGGTGGCATTGTCTCCAACGATTCCAAACGCCTTCATCCGGTTCATTGTTCCAGCCGGCATACTGTCCAGTTTCTGAAATAATGAGACCTCGTCTTCATATGCTTCCTGAATGATACGGCGTATGACACCTCCATCTGATGCTTCAAGACCGGCTTCGACAACAGGTGATGCAAGAAGGTTAACCCGTGGATTATTCAGGGCAAAGGGGACCGTCACCTGGTTTGCCTGATAGGTGAATTCAGATGTACCATCTTCCAGTTCAATTGCGGATTCCATTCTGAGGGCAAAAACGCTCCCATTGGTAAGCCCGGAGATAGTAATGGTGATGGTATCCCCTTCCTCTATCTGCTGTGGGCTGATCGAGACGCTGACGGCCTGAACAGGAGATGCAAGAGCAAGTAAAAATACACTGAACAAAACGATAAAAAGACCATATCGTTGCTTTGAATTATACATAAGGTTATTATCTCTCATTCTCGCTATGTAATCTTTCTGGTTAACAGCAACTCTGTCTTGTGTTTCTGTGGCTGAATTGATATGAAACCGTGAGTCCTTACGAGCTTCCTCATTTTTTATTGGATTTCTGAGAGGAGGTAATCGTGGGGATTGAACCGGAAAAATCAGAGTGAGGAGATTGAATGTACATAGTACCAAGCAATCTTAGCTGCATCTGCTCCATCTACAACACCATCACTATTGAAATCAGCGCGTGGATCAACTTCCGTTAATCCTGTTACCATAGAGGCAACCCGTGCCACGTCACCGATATCGACCCGCCCGTTATTATTGAAATCTCCGCGGATCCAGGGGTTTCCGATGGTGATCTGCTGGCTGGCCACCTGGGATCCATCAACAAGAGCTGTGAGGGTGATGATCCCATCCTGAATCCCGAGCAAGCCAAAGGTCATCGAACCGTCCTTGGTTCCTTCTTTGATGCCGGATAAAGTGAGTGAGAGATCAACAGCAGTCGCATCGTCAACACAAACTCCAAAGACCCTGATGTAATCTATGGTTCCAACCGGGACCTCACCAAGGTTTTGAAGGAGCGACACATCGCCATAGTATGCCTCCTGAATAATGCTTTTTATCGAGTCCCCCTCTTTTGCCTGGATCCCCGCTTCTATGACGGGAGATGCGGTGAGAGAGATCCGGGATGAACGCATTCCAAAGGGGAGGAGCAGCCTGTCGGCCTGGTAGCTGAAGTCTGATCCATCTCCGCGTTCAATTGAAGATTCCATTCTCAGAGCAAAATGACTTCCATCTTCAAGCCCTGTGATGGTCGCCGTGATCTGATCGCCTTCATCAATTTGATCGGGGGATATGAGAACTGTCACAGCAGATCCGGATGATATCAGAATTGAGATCATGCAGATGAGGAAAAATATCCTGTTTCTGGATGCCATGCCTGTACTATTGATCGCCCGTGATAATCGTAGATTGCGGTTTGCGATATGCCAAAGAGGGGTGGTGAACCATAATCGAAGGCCGGTGGTTGTATCCGCGCGCACGCGATCAAGCTGTTTGAGAGAGTTGCCAGAAGTCCGGGCAAAAAGAGAAAAAAGGTTTAGGATTGTTTTGTAGAGTAGTAGTAGTATGCTCCACCTGCGATTAAGATGATGACTATCACACCGATGATCACATAGGTCCAGGGGAACGCAGTTGGTTCAACCGGAGTGACCGGCGTCGCCGGAGCCACCGTCTCTGTTGGAGTTACTGGTGGAACCGTCGGTGTAACCGGTGGAGTGACAATCGGTGCTGCTGCCTCAGGATCAGTGAAGAGAGCAAAGATACTGAAGTGAGTGACACGGGCTGTTACCGTCCGGGTCTCCGGATTTACCGTTGTCTGAACGTTCTCCCACACTCCGGTCTCTGCGTTGTACCACTTCACTGAAAGGATCGATGGATCCTGCTCAGCCTGTGTCATGAGTGCATCCCACTGCGCCTGATTGAACTCGAAGTTCAGCTGTGTACTTGGTGAGAAGGTCGCACCTGCTGGTGAACAGGTGGCTGCGTATCCTGCGAATGAGAATACCGACCCACCGGGCACTGATGGGACATTGCCTGCCGGGAGATCATCTATTGAAACCGATGTAAGCGGGTTTCCGTCTTTATCGAGCGCAATGATGTTCCTGTTCAGGTAGAGTTTTGCTACCTTCGAGGGCGAGTCAATAATAAATGACTGAAGGAGCTGACCCTGTGAGCTTGTCAGTAGCGTTGCAGATCCGACTGTCTCCTGAACAGGTGCGGGACCGCCGCCGCCGCCGCCACCGCCGCCGCCGCCTGACTGTGCGACATAGATGTAGTTTACTTCAGTCTTTGTAGCAGTGTTGCTGGCACCATCTGTGACATTGAGACGTATCGAGTATGTGCCTACTCCAAATGTCTGTTGCGGGTTTTTAGCGTTTGGAGTTGTAAAGTTCACCCATCCGGCATTATTACGGTTGTATTGCCAGTGATATGTGTACGGTTCAGTGCCTCCGGTAGAGAGATCGGTAAATTGTGTTGTTAATGTGTTCGTTCCGGTTCTTGGAGTTCCGGTAAAGTTGGCGGTGAGTGTGGTTGTATCTGCCAGGCTAACGGTTGTCCTGCCATAGGATGTCAGGTTTCCGTTGTTCTCAACCATCATATGGACAGTGTAGCTGCCCTGAAGGAGACCTGTGGTTGGGATGCTGAGCTGGGCTGCACTGGTTGTATTGGCAGCGTTTCCATACCCTTCTGAGATGTAGATATCTGCCCTGTCAATCAGTTTTCTCACCGTCTGATTGCCATCTCCCAGGAGATACATGTTCTTCAAAGAGCTGGCGCCAAGGCTAGTCAGGTCAACGGTGATGTTCCCGGTATAGACGGAGTCTTCACGGATCAGTATACCCGCGATATTCTGCGGCTGGGCACCACCCCAGTTCACAACCACCGGATCACCGATCGGGTAGGTGGCTTTGGACGTGGTGAATTGTGAAGCCTGTTCTGTGACAACAAACGGCATTCCGGTGATGACAGAGACGCGGTCGTCGGGCCCGTCAAGGCACATGGCGAGCAGGACATATTCGCCGGGGCCAATCCAGGTTATGGGAAGCCCTAATTCGGGAGTTGCTGTTGCCGTATTGAATCCGGCTGAGAGGTCGATGTAGTTGGCAGCGATCATCGTCTTGAGATCGGTCGAGAATGTGATCCCATTTCCTTTGATGATTTGTGGGATACGTTGTGCCTGGCCTGCGTTATCGATCCTGACACCCTCGAAGCCGTAGACAGCCCCTGATTTGCCATAGATGACGATTGTATCCTTGGCGAGCATCTCCTCTATGGTACTACTTGAAGGTCTGGCTCCGCGGAGGATCTGGTCGATCATTGTGCTGTTTGCTTTTCCGATGATTAATGTCGCTCTGTCGATGTTTGGAACGGTTACTGCGTAATTCATCGTTCCGGTCGGGTTGATAAAGTATGGAATTCCATCCGGAATCGCAGCAGGATCAATTGGATCATTTCCACGGTTATCAACGACAACACCAGATCCTGCGGTGATCGTCTTCTGAAGAACACCCATGCCTGGTCTTTGCATCAGGCCGGCCTGTCCGGACAGGGTAATTGCCTGTGCTACAGGAACATCGAAGATATTGTAGACTGCAGTCTTGTTCAGGTCAAGGCCTGCAAATGTGCCAGCTGAAGATTCGTTGATGTATGCAAGGTAGTTGTTGTAGATATGGAACTGAGCACTCTGGCCTACATTTCCGGCTGCATCCACTGCATAGACAACCGCATTTCTGTTTCCACGAGTGTTGCCTTCTGCAACACCATAGACAAGGTTTGCTGAGGGGAATGTCGTACTGGATGCGTCATCGATCCAGACCCGGATTGGATTTGCATCGGTGACAGTGTATGCGAGTGTCAGTGTTTCCTGTGCTTCCGGATACCCATCTCCATCTGAATCGGCGATCGAGTTAATGAGAACGACAGGAGCAGTTGTATCTTTCGTAAAGGTCTCTGTGGCCGTCAGTTCGACACCACCCGTTAGCGAGCTTGTGCCGTTCACAACAACGGTGTACTGACCATCTGCAAGTGCGCCGTATGTAGTATAGTTGAGTTCAATTGAACCTGCTGTCTCGCTGCTTGATCTCAGAGTGGTCTGGCCGGTTACATCTACATTGTTTATGAACATCTTCACGGTTGTACCGGTGACCTGGACGTAATCGGCTTTGATAACAGGCTGGGTAGCGTTTGTGAAGGTGCCGTCAAGATTCGGATTGAAGGTGATACCTGACTCGGCAACAGTGACAGTATGGGTAACCTCAGCATGATTTCCCGAGAGATCCTTTGCGGACACTACCACTGCTGCAGCCCCAACAGGAACGTTCGTTCTGGTTCCTGTAACGGTATATCCTCCTGCAATCGGTGTGATTGTCGGGTTCGTAATTGCAACTCCGCCAACAGTGACGGTGATGGTCGACTCATCGACACCACCAACATCAGTGATGGTTGCGGTTACAGTAACGTCCTGTGGGACGGTAGCTGAATCAGCAGGAGTGGTGATGGTGATCTCCGGAGGAGTGTCATCCTTTGTGGTGAATGTACCATTGATAGCAGTATATTGACCTGTAACAATCGAACCGGACTCGGTCACTTCATCAATTTTCACATATAGATTACTCGATGAGCCGTCACCTTTCAATGCAGTACAATGAATCGATACCAAGGGAACAGTTCCGGTTAAACCATTGGCTCTTGCACCATTAGCAAAAAACTGGCCCTGCCCGAATGGGAGATTCATTGGTCCTGCAAAGTGATTCGTCGATGACGTCAGATCAACGGACAAAACAGTAGGATCATAATTGACCCATATCTCAAATCCATCAATATCCTGAGCATTTGTTGCATTTACAGGAATAATAACACTTGTTCCATCTTGGATATTTATAGCTGTTCCTGCGGTTATCTCTTTAGCCGCTGTGAGTCCAACACATGTTACTAGAAGCAACACGAAGATTAAACTCATCATAATAATGCGTTTTCTGATCATATACTCCTCCTCCGAGTGTAATTACTATGATTTTATCCTAAATATAAAGATTACGATTAATACTGTTCCTATTACTGTAATTAGTTTGAGCGGTGCCTTTTCAGCAACCGGATCAGACACAACAGACACAGATTCAATATCAATACTATCTTCTTCATCGTTCTCCAAGCTCATCGTATCTTCAGATTCACCTGTTGGATACGGTATTTCTTCATCAGATTTGGGAACCATGATTGGAATTTGCTTTGGTTCAGAGACTATATCATTCTCGATTGGTAGCACCCATGATTTCCGTATCTCTGTAGGAATCTGAACTGATGTATCAACAGGAGGTTGATATGTGGGAGATTGATACTCTGGATAATTACTCTCTTTATCTGAAAGTGAATCCACACCCATAATCAGGTTTAGATCATCATCGTAAATCTCTTCAACCAATATCTCTGGTGCAAAACCATGAGAAGCAATAATTCGTGCAAGAGGCACTCTTCGTACCGGTATATGAGATTGAGCAGAGGATGCTGCAATCCGAATGAAGCTCTCTTCCTTGTTAATATTAGCAACAGTCAGATACGGTTCAACTGATTCGACATTTAAAACATCAACTTCAGTATCATAGTTGAGTTGAATAACAAAGGAACTGATAACAATTGGTTGATCTGACATCAAAACGAGAATATAGTCATCATCTGCCTCCTCAATTCCCACTTCAAGCGCAGAGACCGGACTCAGAATAAGTAATCCAACCAGGATGATTAGCCAGATTCGTCCCATAACTACTCCCTAAAAAAATTATTGGTAGTATTCATTATCAAGGAATGCCCTGTACCGAAGGATTTTTGTCGCATCTGCAGAGCTGAGGACACCATCGTTATTAACATCACCATAGAAGTTGTCAGTTGGTGTCAGTTCATCCATGAATGCACGATATCGTAGCACTGTTGTCGCATCTGCAGAACTAACCTGTCCATTATTCCGAACATCACCAAGCCTACGACCAACAAAGCTGAAGGCAACCTGATCGATATCACCTGTATTGACGTCCTGTATTGTTAAGATACCATCGACGACACTTCCAGAAACATTAAATGGCCCCTGCCATCCTGAAGTATTTTTAAACATATACGTGATTGTACCGTTAACTTCAGTTGAATTTGGCCTCCATCCTCTCTGAGATGGATCAACGACAGAAGTTGGAGTTCTTTCAACGATCGGCACATCCACCGAGATCGTCGCACGCCCGCCGGCACTCGAGATTGTAGAGTTGAAGCTCTGTTCAGCCCTTACTTCTGCATTCCAGTGGTTTGTGCTCGTCTCGCTGATCGTCTCTTCTACCTCAGGAGGCATCATCCGGGCATCATTGGCCGCTCCGGTAATGGTCGTGAAGTGTGGAAGCGTGCTGTCTTCTGGGACAATGACGGAATGCTCAATCACCTCTCCCTGAGTAACAGTCAGGGTTGTATTGATCCACTCTCCCGGATTCACCGGCCTGATCGATACACTGTGATCACCCTCAAGCCTCTCCTGCTGAGTGGTGGTTGTGTTTGCTGCGACCTGAACACCATCGATGAAGAAGTCTGCATTGACAGCAGCTCCTGTTTCATTCACCACCTCGAGACTGATGGTACCATTGCCTTTCACATACCCGGTGGCATCACCAAGTGCCATCCACTCGTCATCGTACATCGGGTAGAGACGGGCTTCAACCGTCTGTGAACCCGGCTGTTCAAATGTCAGTGGGACGAAGAAGTTCTTCACTTCATTGGCAACGATGCTGGGCTGTGATTCGTTATCTGATCCCGGATAGACGAAGAGCCTGTCTGTGGTTCTGTTCACCATGTGGGTGAGATACACTTTTGATTCCGGATCAGCTGGATCGCTGAGATAATATGCCTTATCTGCTGCATTATCTGCACCAGTGAAGTTCACTCCGTTTCCGATCGGGATCTCCAGGATCATAACGGTTTGATCACGTGCTCCCGGACCGTTGTTTCTCACTGTGAATACCGCGTCCACCTCATCTCCTACTTTTAGTTCTGGTGCTGGCTGTGCCGGAACCGTCACATCAAGGAAGAAATCAGTTGCTATCGGATCGATGTACTCTTCTGGAATGGTTGCTATTGCGATTGACTTTGGAACCTTCTGCACACTCTGAACCGCAACAACCATCTTGGAGACATTCTCAGTGCCCGCATCGGATTTTCCTGTGATTACAATTTTTCCGGTTCTGTTTGCAACTGCATTTCCATAAAGTGCCTGTATTGCGGTTGCATTAAGCTGGAATGAGTGTCTGACATTGTCCTCATCGAATGTAAACTGTTGTGGCTCAACAATCACTGTATCATCGTTGAGATACACTCCGATATTGGCAGTGAAGTCCACCTGAGATAGGATCTGAAGCTCGGTTAATGTGTTAATGACAGCTGCCGATGCCCGGGTGTTGCCCCAGCGGCCATTGGTGTCGTACTGGGATACAAGATACCGGATTCCGCCCATTACGGTTTCATTCTCAACCGGTATTCCTGTCTTGTTGAGGGCGAGTATGGCAAGGGCGGTTGTCTCACTGTCATCATACCATCCGTCGCTCCAGTAGTAACCAGTGGCAGCATCACCCTGACGAAGGGTAAAGAGCCTGTCCACCAGATCCTGCATCTTTATATCGGCACGGGTACCCAGTGTAGCATTCTCTTTATAATGCTCCTTGATTGCATCCAATCCAAAGATACCATATGCGACAGCTTTCGCCGGCTGAGAATTGTAACTTCCTGCTTCGAGGAACTCAAATGACCTGTTCAGAGAGGTATTAACCTGTTCTTTGGCAGAATCACTCTCGATGAACTCGAATTCACCGCAGAACTTCTCGGACATAAAGCCGGTCCATTCGTACCGGTTGCTGATGTAGCCCCAGTCCTGCCATCCACCATCCGGTTTCTGCTGGTCAATGAGCCAGAGGGTGCTTGCGGTCAGGTTGATCTCGGTGGTATTATTCAGCGTTATACCCCAGTCAAAGTCTGACTGCTGCATATCCTGCTTCAGCTCGCTGAAGACGTAGTTTGGATAGAGCGTGTAGAAGAGCGACGGGCGTGACGTCCTCCCCCATGCCCAGGCACCATAGTCCTCATGATCCTCGGTGTAGGTGCCCCAGATCTTCTGGGCGTTATATCCATCCGGCGCTTTCATCCGGTTGTAGGCATTCTGCATACTGGATTTGAATGAAGCGTTCATCGCATCAGTCAGCTTCCCACGGCTCTCATAGTACTGCTTCACACGTAATGTCGCAAGTGCCGGGCTCATCGTCTGTTCAGGACATCCATGCGGATATCCGACCAGGTACTCAAGTCCCTGGAGCGTTCGTCCTTCGGAGCCGGCCGAGGTTGTGACCGTCACCTGTCTTTCCTCAAATGGAACACGGTTGAAGACATTGAAGGGGATGTTGCCGCCTGCATCATCTTCATCGATAGTTGTGGATTCCAGCACCTTTATGTCAACGTTTGGCTCACGCACAACCAGGGTGCCGTTCACATAGGTCAGATTACCCTTTGCTTCAAGCTCGATGGAGTAGTCGTATGTCCCTATCTCTCTTGGCATTATATAGTACCATATCACCGAGTTCCAGTTAGAATTATATCCATAGATGGATCGCTCGGCCGGGTAATAATAATACATCCGGACCGGGTAATTATCTGTCAGATCAATTTTTGTTCCATTCGGATACCACATTGAGAGGGTGGCATTGATATAACCCGGCATGTTGGTGGAGTAATATGTACCGAGATAGACGGAATTATCGACAACAACCGTTCTGTTATACTTGTAGTACGCTTCCCAATTGTTTTTATTAAAGTTTGTAATATCCAGTTGATATGGGTTAATCAGTACTGTGGTTGTTGCAACATTTCCTGCAGAATCATCATCCCCGGCAATTGTCGCGGTCAATGGTTTTGAACCGGTTGTATCTGGTTTCCATGTGTTGAAGCTATAATATCGGCTCTGGTATGCTCCAAGAACAATCTCATCCTGCTGCCAGAGGACTGTGCCGCCTTCTGTCACATTTGCAGAGACATTTACCGGTGTTGGTTTTGCATTCCAGACCGAGACTGATACACTGACATTTCCATCTACCGGACTCGATGATGGTGCCCATAAGGATACGCGGGCATTCGTTTTCCTGTCCTGAGTAAAGGATCCCTTCCAGATATCAAGCTCAAGGAACTTTCCATCATCGGTCTTCACTTCTGCTGCAGTCGTCGATCCAATTTCAGAGGTTCTTCCAGCGTCAGATTGTGCCCTGAACTGGAGCGTTGCTACAGTCGTGTCGTCATTATAATTGACGCCGGTACCTGTGACCAGTATCCGTCCATAGCCCGGGTTGGTAACAGTTACACCGGGAGCACTATATGATGCACCCTGATAGGAACAGATGGTCGGGTCAAAAGTCACAGGAATAGAAAATGATCGAACCGGTGCTCCGGTTGAGATATTTGTAAGAATGACCGGAAGAACCTTGGTATCGCCAACTGCTCCGGTAATATGATCAAATACCACCGTAACAGGTTTGAATGACGAATAATCCGATGTGATTGTCTTTGAAAGCTGACCCTGATCGGGGTTAAGAATCCGCTCGGTTGGCTCCTCCTGAGCCTCGCCATATGAGTTCACTTCAACGGTATATGTCTTGGTGCCCTTTGTTTTATCAAGGGTGATCGTTCCGCTTTGGGTCCATTTCTCGCCTGGCTGGAGAGCGGGGATCGAATGGAATTGGTCCACCCCGTCGCGATTAACACGGAGATATGTCGGAACAGAGAAGACTCCGCCAACATTTTCCACTCCATATGTTACTCTGTGAGTCCCTGGAAGGACATTCTCATGAATCACAGTCCCGCTGCTAGAGATACCCTGGATTAACTCGGTTTCAAGTACCGGCTGAAGATCGGGATATGTCAATGTGACCTGAGTGGAGATGTTGTTGTTATCATATCTGATCTCTTCGACTCTCCTGTCAGGGTTGATATGAATGGCGATCTCTTTCTGACCAATTGATATGTCACCTCCAGCTTCAATAACAAGGGTCGTCTCGACTCCGGGGATCCTACCCTTCTGACGAACTTCAATCGGACGAGAGTCATTGTAGATGGAAGCATCTGTCTTTAAGGTAAAGTTGCTGCCTGCATTAATCATCTCATTTATTGTCCAGGATCCCTTTTGCCCGACAAAGAATACATCGACATCAAAATCTTCACTTACAGTAACGGGTGCAAGACCGATATTCCGAATCACGAAGGTTGGATCTAAGAATATCGATCCGTTCTGATATTTCTTGATGAACTGAGGCGGGGCTGGATCCAGAACTCCGGTCAGATCGGGGAGTACCGGTGGTGGCGGTGGCGTAATTGTCACCTGACCCATTTCGGTGTACCTGAATTGTACCGGTTCAAACTCGGCAACACTCCATTCTCCCCATGTATACAGGTCCTGAACAACCTCTTCCTCAACCGATGTGGTGTTGAAGGTAATCTCTGCAATCGCACGCGGCGTTGTCCCGACAGTCAAGGAATCATGCGTCATTGCCACAATGAGTATACCTTCGTGTCCATGGTATGTCTCGACATGCCAGGTCACAGACGTATTCGCCGGAGCCTGTGCTGTTGCAGTGACATCTTCAACCCCGAGTACAGTTGGATCAAAGAATACCTCAAACCCAATACCTGTCGCACCGGTGAGGTTTGCAACAGATACCAGAATATCGGCATTCTGTCCACCCTCAACAGTCACAGAACTCAAAGCCAGCATCGAATCAGTATTCTGCTGTACCAGCTCTTCAAAGTTCAATTCTGACAGGTCTTCACCAGCAGTCAGTACATCCGGATTTGTCTCTTCCTGATCATCAAATCCGGTCTCCTCATCAGTGGTGGAGAACAGTGTCCCTTCGGGAATGCCTGCTTCCACCTCCTCTCCACCTGTTGCAGCAAACGCAATGCCGATCAGGCAGGAGAAGATGAGGATAAGTGCAATCGTCTTCTTTCCATGCATCATAGTTCTTCACTTCCATTCAGTAATCAGGATTGTATCATCCACACTCCATAGTTGGTGATGTTGTAATAAATATCCCAAGGACAGAAAAACTTTTCTCTTCTCCTCATCTGACAAAAAAAAGTTAGAGTTCATCATATTTTCCTACATAGACATACGCAATCTTTGCTGCGTCTGCGGCATCAACCACACCATCTCCATTGAAGTCTGCCTCGAGATCTTCGGTGATAAGCCCGGCAGCCATGTAAGCGATCCGTGCCACATCCCCAATATCGATCCTGCTGTTGTCATTGAAATCGCCCCGCATACGGACCCGGAGTGATCCATCGTCAACGACTACAAATGGCTGCACGTCACCGGACACACCTCCGCTGAACTCTGATCTTGTGAAGGTGATTGTACCTGATCCGATCTTCTGTTCTGCAGCAAACACCAGATCAATAATCTGCACCGGGTCAGCACCCGAATCGATTCCGGGCTGGAGTGTCATGGAGAGGTTGAGTTTACCGGTGGTGTTGTCAATCTCTGTCACAAAACCTTTGACCCTGTTCTCAACCGACGCATTCGGGCGGACTGAGGTGAGCTGTGCCAGCGTGGAATCAAAAGTCAGGTTCAATCTGACAGCCGTCATGTTCTGCATATTGGCAACAGAAACACCGGTCGTCCTGTTCATGCCGGTCGGGATCACCGGTTTCCCTGCCATGATCGTCGTCGGCTCGAGAACGGTGATGTACCCGACCTTTGTAGTGGTATTGCTTCCCGGGTCATTTGTTGCAGTCAGGGAGACGGTATAGACACCTGCGTCTGTATAGGTCTTTGTTGGGTGCCGTTCCGTAGATATCGTCCCATCCCCGAAGTTCCATGTCCATGATGTCGGAACGCCCGTTGAGGTGTCGGTGAACCCGACAGTCAGGGGGGCAGGGCCTGTGGTTGGCAGACCGATGAAGTTCGCAACAGGTGCAACCGGCTCGGGCGGCGTATCCTGGATGGTATAGCCGGACTGTGTTGTAAAGACGCGGTCAGGTGTTCCGCCGCCGATCTCCCACCAGAGCCAGCTGTTCTGAGGGATATTCATACGTAAGGTGGCACGGCCATCTGATCCGGTCGTCTGTATATCAACGCCGCCATACTGGTCTGTTACTGAGCCTAAGCTCTGCTCATAGAAATGGGAGTATGGACCCACCGTATCGTAGGTGAGGTAGACTGGTACACCTGCCTGGTTGCCTGGCATCTGGACGGTTACATCAATTGGCCCTGGTTCTGCATAGAGTGGCGGCAGGTTTATGATCTCAAGCGGGGTTGCACTCACATAGATCTCATACGTCCGCCAGTTCCCCTGGCTGTAATGGCCGCGCCAGAACCAGTCCTTCACGGCAGATTTAATCAGGTAGGATCCATATGGCTGCTCCCCGGCATATGATCCTGATCCCTTAATATGGGATGAGAAGATCGACCCTGAAGGTGCCCACCATTGGTTGCCCATATAGCTTTCAACAAAATCACTCTGCTGGATCTGCTGGAGATCGAAGATGCCGGGCATCGGAATCGGCTCACCCTCCGGGGAGGTGATATCAATCGCACCCTGGAAGACGCCGTTTGTCTCTCCACCTACAAAGTCCCCATGTAATGTCACATACTCGTATGGCGGACCGACGATTGTGGAAGAATAGGCGTCGCCTGAGAGGCCGACAACCTGTATGTCATTTGGCCACCAGCTATCCGTGTGCCGGACTGCAACAGGCAGGATTGCTGATCCATATCCTGCAGCATCTGTCTGTACCACTGCAGACTGATCACTTGTGTAGAGATAGACTATTCCCTGCATCGGCTCTCCGGTTTCAGGGTTCCTGAGATAACAGGTGACATTAACTTCAGTCCCAGGTGCGATGCTCCGTGCTTCTTCAGAGTATTCACCTGCCCATTCTCCCCATATCGAGAGCTGTCTGTCAGGTTCGGCTGCTGGTGCAGACGGGGTGTACATAAATGGCCATAGATCGACCAGGATGATCGCCTGCAAGCCATACATCTCTGACTGGGCCTGATCGACCAAGTGATGATAGTCACTAAACACAACACCAAGGTACGCGCCATCAGGCACCGGCACCGTCACCTTCCCGATCCCATTCTTCAGCTCATAGGGGATATACCGGATATCCTCCTGCATATTCTCTATTTCTCCAAAGAATTCGGAATATTCCGGTCTTCGTTCCTGGATATCACCAGCAAGCAGCCGGGCAGTCTCAGCCGGGAACCGGGCTGATAATGCCTGGACATCCACCTCATAGAGCCAGATCACCGGGAGTTCATATGTGCCATCCGGAGCGGGTTTCGATTCGATTGCCGTATACTGCTTCACAAGAACTGTTGCATTCCCTTTCCGCGCTGCCCATGTAACAAATGGACTTACCTGTTCATTGATTCCGTCCCATTGTTGTATATAGAGATACCCATAATTCCGCTCCTGCGTCAGGTTTGCAACCGGTGCAAGGAAGATCCCTCCAGATGTGAAGAATGTCCCTGTCAGGTTGATCTCTGCTTCAATTGTCCCGTTCACCGGTGTGAGTATGTCATTAAACAGCTCTCCGCTCTCCGGATACGGATAATTGATCACCATCCTGACATCGCCATCATAGGGCGCCATCGTCAGCGGATCAACGAGTGTATATTTCACCGGCACTGTCGAATTGGGAAGTGCATTATAGGAGGTGAATGGCGTATCAAAGAGGAGCGGCTCGCGGGGAGTCATCGGGTTATAGACAGAGATCGAACCTGAGACGACGTTTCCAAACGAATCCTCCACCCGATAGTAATGAGGTCCTGTCCTATTCACCTCAAAGGATGCGGTTGCCATCCCTGATGGATTCGTCAATACCGTCTGGTTGATGAACTCAAGCTGACCCCGGTAGACGACGAACCGGATTGGGATATCCCTGATCGGGGTCTTGTTTGTCCCATTCCAGGAGATCGCAGTGATCACGTTCTCCTCACCCATCTTCAGATAACTAAATCCAAACCCTGCATGCAGCCTCGGCGCATCATATGCTGGCGGAACAAGGGGTGTCACCGCCTCCATCGCTGCCCAGGCGCTCACCCGGCCATGCCCGTAATCATAGTCCGGGCCCTCAGGACCGAGATCGACTGCAGTCTCCTTCAGGATACGCTCAATATCGCCCGGTGAGAAGGTGCTGTTTGCCTGAAGCATGAGTGCTGCAATGCCCGAGACATGCGGGGCTGCCATCGAGGTGCCGTCCATATACCCATAACCGCCACCTGGCACTGTCGATAAAACCCGTACTCCCGGCGCAACGACATCCGGATTAATAAACTGGTTCTGTCCCCATCCGGTCGGTCCCCGACTGCTACGTGGTGCGATATAATCCTCCTGGTATCCGGTTGCTCCGACAATTATTGCCTTGTCTGTTGCCGGCCCGCCTATCGTCCGGAGACCAAAATCTCCTTCGTTTCCAGCGGATGTCACAAAGACTGTGCCGTCTTCGACGATCTGGTTCACTGCACGGGACTGGATACTCGTTCCATTATCGGTGTAAAAGACCATCCACTCTGCATTGAAGGGATACTGCTCCTGTACCCGCTCCCAGCCATCATCGGGGACTGCAGTCCAGCCGGCATCACCTGATGCATCGTCATAGAAACCGATCTCTGGGATTGCCATCCAGTCAACGTACCAACCGCCATAGATGACTGAAGAATCTGTCTCATACCTGAGCCGGAGATCGATATAGCTGAGTATATACTGACCATCCTGTTGCCAGAGGTAATCACTTAGATCAGCTGTATAGGTACCCTGACCAACTCCTGTAAGTTCAAGGAGGGTATCCCACCTATCCAATTCAACATTATAGACCTCAAGATATGCATAGTCATAGTCCTCTTCCATATAATACCTGGTATTCATCTCGAAGGTGGCCGTATCAAGCCCACCCATATAATCCGAGAAGTCAATTCTCTGTTCCAGTATATTGTCGAGATCATTTCCTTTGCCTGAATACCAGACCAAATTGCTCTCATTGAATCCGGGAACAGCGAGGTTCAGTGTCCAGTTGCCTGCCTGGAGGCGATCATTGCCCATGAATTTTAGCATCTTCCAATCATCAGGAAGGGGTACTTCATACCAGTCACAATCGACACCTGGAAATACTGTGCCGTCCGGTTGTTTCATCGTTATACTGATGTTCGCATAAGGCGGCGCATTAACCCAGAGGAGGGTAAATGAGGGGTCATAGACGTCATCGTAATGAGTTACCGGAAATTCGTATGTGATACCTTCCTGAGTGTTAATCACACCCTCGTTATCAAAAGACCTCGGATCACTATATCCTCCACTATATGAGATAACATCCGCTCCCAGTTCAACGGCCTTTTCGAAGCCCGCAATAACAGTGGAGCTATTTGCGGATCCACCCGCATTAAAAACCTTGATCCCGATCAGGTTAGCACCCGGCGCAACCCCGGTGAATGACCCGCCAGCGCCAGTGCCGGCCACTGTCCCGGCACAGTGGGTGCCGTGGCCATTATCATCATAGGGATCGGTTCTGCTGTTGACTAAATCAGCCCAGGCTACTACCTTCCCAGCAAGATCCGGATGGGTTGCATCGATCCCGGTATCAACAACAGCAACCGTCACCCCGGTGCCGTCAAACCCGTTTGCCCAGACCTCTGGCGCTTCAATCCAGGAGATACTCCAGGCAATATCCTCTTCATAGGGGTACGAAGGATCGATCCACTCGACTTGATCGTCAGGTGCAGGCTTGAAGAATCTCATGCCCCGGTCACCCTTTTCGATCACCTCAGGATCCTTGAGGAGATCGATGGTGATAATATAGTCCGGGATCACCCTCTCCACATCGGATCGGGCGGCGACCTGCTTCACCTGCTCTTCGGTGAGGGTCGCGGC
>NPIE01001812.1_pt1 | contig 16905 bp, 11 predicted proteins | sample 8637661 | NCBI WGS metagenome assembly NPIE01 (sample SAMN07420842, study PRJNA396082) | bioreactor metagenome | isolation source: sample BA12 brine-fed electro-methanogenic bioreactor BA | place: Japan: Kochi | collected 2016-12-09 | reverse complement strand
TCTTTTTCAAATAACAAAGTCAACACGGTTTTTTCATCCAGCGGCATCCCTTCAGGTAGCTCGATCTTTGTACTGGGCGGCAGTTCAGTAGCTTTTTCATCCTTGACGACGGCTTCATTCAGTTCGGATGAATACAGTGAGGTTTTTGCTTCCCGTTCCACGGCAGCCAGAACGTATTTTTTGATCCAATAAGTGGCATATGTGCTGAACTTGGCTCCTTTATCATCTTCAAATTTATCGGCAGCTTCCAGCAGTCCGATCATGCCTTCCTGTTCCAGGTCTTCCTGCGGTACGCCGCAGCGGTTGTATGAAGCAGCAATTTTGCGGATGAGAGGAAGATAATCTACAACGATCTTTTCTTTGTTCATTTTTTATTTTTTGGGAATGGATATGATAAAAGTAGTGCCAAGATCTTTTTCGCTTTCCACTTCGATTTCTCCCCCGTGCAGATTGACGATATGCTTAACGATGGAAAGTCCCAATCCGGTGCCTCCCAGATGGCGGGAACGGGATTTATCTGCCACATAAAATCTTTCGAAAAGGCGGGGAAGATGGTTTTTTTCGATGCCGATGCCGCTGTCTGAAATGCGGAATATGAAGAATTCCTGATCTTCCTGCACGCAGATCTTGATCTCGCCCTTTTCGGTGTATTTGATGGCATTATCCACCAGATTTATCAAAGCTTGTTCGATTTTGAATCTATCTGCCTGAAAATATGATGATTGGGTATTGACCGTAGTGGTCAATTCCAGACCTCTATTTTTGATTCGTTGTTCAAAAATTTTCGAAAGATTGTTCAGCATATCTTGGATGACGATATTTTCTAATTCCAGAGATTGATCGTATTCCAGCCGGGAAAGAGTGAGCAGATCGTTGACAATGCGAATGAGCCGGTCAGTATTGCGTCTGATGACATCGATGTAACTTTTTTGTTCGTCAGATAGTTCTTCTTCCAGTGTTTCCAGATAGCCTTTGATGGAGGTGAGCGGAGTGCGCAATTCATGCGATACATTAAGAATGAAATCTTTTTTGATGGTTTCCAGTTTTCGAAATTCTGTGATGTCGTATAGGATGAAAACAGTTTCTTCTGTGAGTGGGGAATAGGATGTGCTGCACAGAAAATGTTTTTCTTCCAGGTTGATATCTTCCGTGATGCTGGCGGGTTTTTGATAAATGCGGTCTGCCAGATCATACAATTCTTTCGATCTGATCACGTTCCAGAAATACTGATCTTTGGGTTTGGCTTGTTCCACCAGATGGTTAAAACTGTTATTGGAAGTAGTGATGATACCGTTTCTATTCTGGATCCAGATGGCTTCTTTGATGGTTTCGATGATTGTGTAAAATCCTTCTTTCTGTTTGGAGAGTTTTTCCTGATAGCGCTGCAGACGCTGCGCCAGAATATTTAAATTCCGGAAAGATTGCAGGAATTCCGCTTTGGTGATTTCATTAAGTTCGGCTGTTTTGCCCTCGGCCAGCAAGTTGATCTGTACGCTCATTTTTTCCAGAGGTTTCAAGATGGAACGCAGATAATAGTACAGGATGAGAAGACAAACTGCCGCTGCAATAACCACCAGTACAAAAAAAGTAGTTGAATTCAGATCGTAGGAATCTATCAATAGAATAAAGAGTGCAAAAGCGCCCAGAATGACGGCAAAATTGTGAAAAGTTCTTTTGAATATTCGCATCATGGCTCCAGTTTGTAACCCACGCCCCGTACATTTTTGATGTATTTTCCGGCTTCGCCCAGCTTATCACGCAGATTGCGAATATGAACATCTATCGTTCTATCCACCACGATCTTGTCATTTCCCCACAGATGATCTAAAATCTGATTGCGGGAATAGACCCAGCCGGGACGACCAGCCAGAAGTTTGAGGATCTTGAATTCGGTGGGTGTAACGCCTATTTCCGTATCATTCACCAGGATTTTGAATTTAATCAGATCGATCTGCAGATCAGCACCGATTTCTATGATGCGGTTTTTTTCTTCTTTCAATTTACTTCTTCGGAGAACGGCTTTTACTCTGGCAACCAGTTCCCGGGGAGAGAACGGTTTCACCACGTAATCGTCCGCTCCGAATTCCAGTCCCAGAACGCGATCTGTTTCATCACCCTTTGCTGTGAGCATGATGATGGGAATTGCAGCAAAACGATCATTTTTTTTCAGTTTTCTGCAAACATCGAAACCATCGGCATCGGGCAGCATCAAATCCAGAATGATAAGATCGGGCATTTTCTTTTCCAAAAAAATCTGCATATCTTCTGCCAGTTCAAAGAGTTCTGTTTCGAAACCCGCTTTTTTAAGATTGATGGAAACCAGATTCAAAATATCAGGTTCATCATCCACTATTGCGATCAGTTTTTTCATAATGGAACTTCCTGTCATTTTTTCTGCTTATTCTTGATTTTTGCCCAGGTATCGCGCAGAGTGACGGTTCGATTGAAAATGAGCTGATCAGCAGTAGAGTCGGGATCGACGCAGAAATAACCGAGCCGTTCAAACTGACATCGATAACCGGCTTTTCTGCCTGCCAGATTTTTCTCTAATTTACAGTTTTTTAATACCTGCAGCGAATCCGGATTGATATAATCTAAAAAAGTCTTTCCCTCTGGAAGGTCGTTTGTATTTTCCACTGTGATCAATCTATCATAAAGTCGTACTTCCGCTTCGATGGCATGAGGAGCAGAAACCCAGTGCAATGTTGCTTTCACTTTGCGTCCGTCTGGCGAGCTGCCACCTTTAGTGGCGGGATCGTAAGTGCAATGCAGCTCTCGGATATTTCCATTATCATCTTTAATAATATCATTACAGGTTATGAAATAAGCATAACGCAGCCGAACTTCCCTGCCGGGCGCCAGACGGAAAAATTTCCTGGGCGGATCTTCCATGAAATCATCCTGCTCGATGTAAAGTTCTCTGGAAAAAGGCAGCATTCTTGTGCCGGCAGTTTCATCTTCGGGATTATTGATTGCTTCCAGCTCTTCCGTCTGATCTTTCGGAAAATTGGTGATCACAACTTTCAAGGGTTTCAAAACCGCCATCAGGCGCATTGCAGATTTATTCAAATATTCCCGCACAGAGTGTTCGAGCAGAGCATAATCTACCGTGCTGTAAGCTTTTGCCAATCCCGCTCTTTCCACGAAATTCCGAATCGCCTCCGGCGGTACTCCCCGTCTTCGCAATCCGCTCAAGGTAAGCAGTCTGGGATCATCCCAGCTTTTCACAATTCCTTCTTCCACCAATTGCAGAAGTTTCCTTTTGCTTAGAACAGTGTAATTGATGTTCATTCTGGCAAATTCGATTTGCGTGGGATGGAAGATTTCCAATTGCTCCAGATACCAGTTATAGAGCGGTCGGTGCGCTTCAAATTCCAATGAACAGAGTGAGTGCGTGATGCCTTCGATAGAGTCTTCCAGGCCGTGTGCCCAGTCGTAGAATGGATAGATACACCATTTGTTGCCAGTGCGGTGATGTTTGGCGTGACGAATGCGGTACATCAGCGGATCGCGCAGCAGCATATTAGAAGAAGCCATGTCGATCCTGGCGCGCAGCACGTGCTCTCCATCGGCAAATTCTCCCTTTCTCATGCGCTGGAAAAGATCCAGATTTTCTTCGATGCTGCGCTGGCGATACGGGCTGTTGCTGCCAGGTGTCGTCACAGTTCCCCGCGTTTTGCGGATTTCTTCAGCCGTCTGACTGTCCACATAGGCTTTGCCTTTTTTGATGAGTTGCACGGCATATTGATACATCTGTTCAAAATAATCTGAAGCAAAAAAAAGTCTATCTTCCCAATCTGCGCCCAGCCAGGCAATATCCTCGATGATCGCATTGACGTATTCTTCACTCTCTTTTTCCGGGTTGGTATCGTCAAAACGCAGATTGAACTTGCCATTGTATTCTCTGGCAATGTTATAGTTGGTCAGGATGGCTTTGGCATGACCGATATGCATCAAGCCATTGGGTTCCGGCGGAAAGCGGGTGTGTACCCTGCCGTCATATTTGCCGGATTCGATATCCTGATCGATGATCGTCCTGATGAAATCTTTAGTTTCTTTTGTTTCCATAGATTTCTCCTTGATTTATTCTTAAAAAGACTTCTGTATAATTAATGAAATTTCAAAAAACCATTGAAATGGTTTAAATCTCAACATTGATCCTCTACTATTTTCCCCGACTAACCCAGTGAAATGAATCAGATTTAACGAGTTAAAAAATCAGGTTTAATTCTACAATTCTATTCACATTAACTAAGAACGAAAGGAATTTATACAACCGCTTCAGCGGTTTTCACATCTATGAGGCTGATCCCGTTTATCTAATGGAATATATCACATAACTTATTATAAATATCAATGATCACCAGTTCAGGATTTACATGACCGTTCAATCTTCTCTGCATTTCCTCCAGATAAGAAATAGAATCAGTGGCATAATCGTCAACTCTTGGATTGAGCCTGTAGAGTTCTTCCAGAATTTCCGGTTTGTCCAGATTGATGATCTCCTGGGGATAATTTTGAAAATAGGAAAGGTCTGTGATCCAGATGATGAGATGTGCGATGATCTCGGAAAGCACATTCACAGATTTACTGCTGCGATAGCCGCTGGCAAATTCGATAAAGTTCAGATCGTTACCAGTGAGAACAAGCTTCAAGAGTTCCAGGGTTTTCTCGCGGGATTGAATGTGTCCTTCATCTGCCAGCCGCAGAGCTTTTTCCAGGCTGCCGTTGGCAATGCGGGCATAAAGTTTTATTTCCACTTCATCCAGATTTTTATTTTCTGCCAGTTTGGATTCGATCACGGTTTTGGGGATGGAGCGAAAAGGGATCTGCTGACAGCGGGAAATGATGGTTGGCAGCAGCGAATTCGGCTTGGAAGTAGTCAGGATGATGACGGTATCGGAAGGCGGTTCCTCCAATGTTTTCAAAAAGGCATTGGATGCCTGGATCGTCATTTCATGCGCATCTTCGATGATGTAAATCTTGAAATTCGCTTCATTGGGCGAGCGGCTGATCCTGTGTTCCAGATATCTGATGCTGCTTATCCGGATGGCTGTTCCTGCCGAGAACATGAATTCCTTCCAGGGTGTGGTTTTTTTATTTTCCAGATAAGAGTTGTATTCATCCAGCATTTTGCTGGATTTTATTCTACCTTCCAGAGAAATCTCCAGATTGGGTGTGGGAAAGACAAAGATGAAATCGGGATGACCGAAATTGAGGAATTTGCGGCAGGAATTGCAGACGCCGCACGGCCTTCTATCGGAAGGAGATGTGCAGTTAAGCGCCATGCCGAAATAGAGTGCTGCCGTAAATTTGCCGATCCCTTCCGGACCGTAAAAAAGATAGCTGTTGGCGATTCGGTTGTTTTCGATGGAATTCGATAAAATGGAGATCGCCTTTTCCTGAGCTAAAATGTTTCGGAACATCTAATCTTTTTCCTGAAAAAACTTCTGAATAAAGGGACTTTCAAAATCTTCCGCCAGAATGTCCAGCAGGATTTCATCATATTTTTTCCCCGCCAATATTATGGACTGTCTTCTGCGTCCAATTTCCCGAAAGCCGACTTTCTTATAACTTTTCAAGGCTCGCTGATTGAAACTGAAGGTTTCCAGCATGATATTATTCAGATTTAAGATATTAAATCCGTAATCCACAAGCAGAGAAAGTGCCTCTGTTCCATATCCCTTTCCCCAGTAATTTTTAGCACCGATAAAGATGCCCACTTCTGCCTTGCGGTTATGATGATTGATCCTGAATATGCTGCAGTTGCCGATCAATTCGTTATTTTCCTGAGTAATAATGCCGAAGGTTTGAGAATTGTTTTTGATCATATCCTGTAGAATTATCTTTTCTCTTTGCAGGCTGAGTTGATCTCGGAAAATAAGCAGGTTTTGTGCTACTTCCAGATCATTGAGCCACTGGCAATATTGCTCTGCATCTTCCACATTGATGGGTGAAAGATAGACCTGTCTGCCAATCAGTTTTTTGAAGTAATTCATTTAATCATACCTCTGTCAAACAGTTTAGGAACGGAGAGACGTATCGAAGCGTCATGTTTTTTACCTCGTTTCATCCTTCGACTAAGGCTGTCCTGAGCAGTGCTGAAGGGCTCCGGATGACAATATTGACTCGAATCAAAAAATAAATCCGATAGCTGAAATTTCATTAAACTTTCAATCCTTCTTTAAACCTTTCCAGAACTTCTTCTTTGCCCAGGATGCTGATGATCAATGGGATCTCCGGGCCGTGCACACTGCCGAAAAGTACCAGCCGCAGCGGGAAAAAAAGATACCTGCCTTTGGCGCCGGTTGCCTCGGTGGTTTGTTTGATGAGAGCATTTATCGCCTCTTCATCAAACTTCTTAATATCTTCCAGTTTTTGAATCCAGAATTTGAAAATATTTTTGGAATTTTCTTCGGCAAGAAGTTGATTTGCTTCCACATCAAATTCCGGTTTACGGAAGAAGGGCAAAACTTCCTGCGGCATCTCTGCCAGTGTATTCACTCGCTGCCTGGCAAATTCCACGATTTTTATATATTTTTCCTGATCTTTTGTTTTTATTCCTGCCTGTTCAAAGTAGGGTTTAGCTTTGATGGCGATATAGCCGGGTTCCAGGTTTTTCAGATAATGGCTGTTCATCCATTGCAGTTTTTCGATGTCGAATACCGCACCGGATTTGCTGAGCCTTTTCAAAGAAAATTCATTGATCAGTTCATCGAGCGAAAAAATCTCACGATCGCCTTTGCCATGCCAGCCCAGCAGCGCAATGAAATTCAAGAGAGCTTCCGGCAGATAGCCTTTTTTAAGGAAATCTTCGGTAGCCACGTCGCCCTGTCTTTTGGAAAGCTTGCTTTTATCCGGATTCAATATCAGCGGCAGATGTACCCATTTGGGATATTTCCAGCCCAGCACCTGATACATGAAAATATGTTTCGGCGTGCTGGAAAGCCACTCTTCACCGCGTATCACGTGCGTGATTCCCATCAAATGATCGTCCACCACATTTGCCAGATGATAGGTGGGATAACCGTCCGATTTCATTATGATCTGATCATCGACCTGCTGCCAGGGAACCACGACTCTTTCCCGTACCAGATCATAAAAAACAACCTCGCCTTCCTGAGGTACTTTCAGCCGTATTACAAAAGGTTTTCCCGCTTTCAGATTCTCGGCAGCTTCCGCCTGACTCAAATGACGGCAATGCCCATTGTAGCTTGTATCCAGACCGGCTTGTTTCTGTTCTTCTCTTTGCCGAGTCAATTCTTCCGGCGTGCAGAAGCAGTAATATGCCGCATCTTTTTCCAGTAATTCCTCAGTATATTTCTGATAGATTTCTGTTCTCTGCGATTGGAAATAGGGTCCGTTCTCTCCGCCGACCTGCGGACCTTCATCATAATCCAGGCCAACCTGCTGCAAAGAACTGATCAGGTTTTCCACAGCACCTTCCACGAATCTGCTGCGGTCGGTATCCTCTATGCGCAATATGAATTTGCCGCCTGTCTTGCGGGCATAAAGATAATCATAGAGAGCGGTGCGTAAACCACCCACATGCAGGTAGCCCGTCGGACTCGGGGCAAATCTCACCTTAATTTCACTACTCATCATCACTCCAGGTTTTCTGTTTTCCAAAGTTCATTTTCACTTTGGAAGTTAAAGCTTTTGGAATGACAGTATGGTGTCAACAGGAAAAGCGATAAAACCTTGCACAGGATTTATGAATGCTGGTTTTATTCTGCTCTGGTATTTATTTTTCTGCCACCGAAAAAACACCGAATTACACCGAAAATATACTTTTGTCATCCTGAGTTCCCGATTTATCGGGAGTATCGAAGGATATCATTTTATCACAAAGTAAATGGAGTATAAAAAAGAATTAATCACCGAAAAAGCCAGGTCATTCAGAGGTCTCTTTTTGCTTTTCCTGCGAAGAATCTCCTGGAATTACTTTTTGCTTTGCTCCCGAGATTCGCATTTGAAAGTGGAACATTGTAAAACTTCTTTAATGTTTTTTAACAATTCATCAGTAAAATTTATTAAAGCGAATAGAGTGTGGGGTGAATTAGCTGGTTAAAAGTGAAGTAAAACCGGTAAACAAACTGTATGAATTTCATCAGGCTTGTTCGCAAGTCATGGCTTTTAAATCTTTGCCGGATCCAGGCTCTTGCTTGATGGAATAATGCAAGACTTGGAGGGCATAATAAAAACTTCTGAAATGCTGATTTATAAAAAATAGTTCATAGAAGTAAAAAATGATTTGACAGATTATTTTCCAAAGGCAATTTCGGCACAGTATCTAAAGAATAATAGGTATGGGGAAAATCATCAGCCGCTGAATGGCAGAAACAAAACAGCCTGATGATGTGGTCTTTATATATAACATATAGTAAGATAGAATTTTTTGAAATGTGTGAAAACGTCGAAAATATGGTGTTGTTTTTTTGATTATGTTGAACTTCGCAGAGATGGATGTTGAAAATTGAAAAAAATCGAAATTTAAAAAAATGAAAATTGTAGAAAAAACAAAGGAGAAAACTCATGAAAAAGTTTTTAGTTTTATTTGTAGTGCTGCTCTTGGCAGGCACAGCTTTTGCCCAGGCGGACCCGGTGGCCTACATCATTGGCGCTGAAACCCAATCCGAAAATATGACACCGCCGATTGTGGTCGAATCGATATTGGTTCAGTTAAACGACGATATTGATTACACTAATTATGGCACAACTTGGACTTGGGGTGATGTGGTCGATGATTTCAGCGTATTAGATGGAACAACAGTTCTGGATGTTTATACAATCCAATCGAATCATACTAACCCCGAGCTTAACCTGGATGGAGAAAATCATTTTGTATTAACATTCGAGCTTAGCGGAAACTACGGACCAGCGGTAGATTATCTGGAACTTTATTATCTGCGCGGATCCACTTTGATTCCGACCGTTTCTTATGGTAATCTGCAGACAACTACTACCGCTCAGAGTGTTAACGACGGTATTAAGCCAGTACTTGTTGATTACACAATCATATCAGATTTTGTAGGAAATCCCTATTTTGCTAATGCGGGAAGTGTTGTAACGGTAGATTTTGAATCAAACGAACCATTAGCGAGTATCCCGGTCTCTCCAACAGTTACTTTTACTGTTGCCGAAGCAGATTATTCTGAAACTGTTTCATCAGTTCTGAATCCCGATAATCAGAATTGGAGAGCAACTTTTTCAGTTCCAGCTACTCCGGCTCTTAATGGCAAAGTGAATTTCACTATTAATTTCAGAGACCTGCGTGATAACCAGAATTCATTAGGACCAGTTGATGAAGATAACTCCGGAAATTCTGTCTGGATAAAAAGCTACGATCCTCTTCACACTTATGCTGGAGCGACATTCAACCCAACCACACTGCCAACACCAAATGAAAATGACACCGATGACCTTATCTACCTCTGGAATGTATTTAATACAGCTCAGGAATGTATCGATGCCGTCGATGTTGATGGCTTTGTATGGCTGGCAACTGATGAAGTATTTGACGAACAATTGAGAATTTTAACTGAAGGTATTACCGTAGCTAGTCATCATTATCCCGCTTCTGAATTTGAAGGTTATGCTACAATCCAACCTACTGCAGTACCTGTAGCTGGTGAATATGACATCGAAATTTTTGCCAGCGGTGTTACATTGGAAAGCCTTGATCTGGATTTTGGCGACAGAGACAGCCAGTTCACCGGTATCGCTGTTGGTGAGTATGATGAAGCTGCCTGTCCCGCCGCAGTTACGGACGTTACTTTAACTGATTTATATTTCTGGGGCGACGGCGTGATGATCCAAACCGGCTATACGATCGATGTAACCGGGTTATTGATTGATAGTAATTATTTCTATTTCGATGCCAATGGTTCCAGCTCTCAGGGAGGGCAGGGTATTTATATCAATCCTTTCCCATTTACTGCTGATTTAGACTACGGCGTTTTTATAGAGAATAATTATTTTTACTCCGTTGATTCTGGAATATCAGGTGCGCCTACTGGAGCTGCTTATAGCATTGATTATGCCATTGCTGTAGATGCAGATAATGTCTATCTTGGATACAATGTGTTCGAATTCAATGATGCAACATTAGTTAATCGTGCTGCTATAAGATTGAACGACTGGTATGGAAATACAAACACAAATATCACAATCGAAGGAAACGAACTTTACGGCAATGATTCAGCAGCCGGTATACTTGCTGTATCAGGTGAAGGTTCAGGAACGATTTCTGCAGTTGTTAACGATAACCGGATAGCTTACTTTGATGAAGGAATCAATCTGGGCGTCGGAACTATGAACTTTGAAATTTTTGATAACATCATTGCCGATAACGTTTCTTATGGTCTTGTTTTAGATACACCTGCAGATCCAATTACATTAGTCGATGCTGATTATAACTATTGGGGAGATTACACAGGACCTTACAACGAAACTTACAATCCTGAAGGTTTGGGAAATGAAGTTAGCAATGATGTAAATTTCTCTCACTGGTGGACAGATCCTAATGCTCCAACGGACTTTGGCTCTGTAGCGGGTTCTTCTGAGATTGCGATTCAGCATGGAATAGATAATTCCACTGTTACAATCGATAATGTAGTTTCCAACACAGACGGCACAATTTCCATGGACGTAACGATGGACTATCCCGATGCCTGGGATGCCAACCTGCCGCATGAACTACTCACTGATGCTCTCATTACTTCTGATGTGGCTTTCAACGATGAAGCTTACATCAAAATCGAAGGCTGGGGCATGGTATTTGACAACATCGATGTTGACGGCACAGAAGCATGGTTGAGCGATCTGCTGCTTGCTGCAATTCCAGGAGCGTCAGTCAGAAATCCGCTTTATCTGGATAGCGACTTTATACTTGCCATAACTTTCTACGACCTTGATGATAATGCTCGTGAGATCACTATTGATGCCATCACGGCCCGTACTGGCAATTTTAATTATGCCAATACATATAATGACGTTGCCGATTGTACTTACAATAACGACTATCGCGGCATTGTAGATGGCGACGGTTATTTACTGGGAACAAATAGTGTAACTATTCAAGATCCTATGCAAGTTGCTTTAGGCACAACATTGGACATCATTAATTTATCATGTAATGTAGCTAATGAAATATCTTTCCAGACGGTTACTACTTATCCAACATTTCCCGATAATCCAGTTCTATCCAATGATTGGTTAACTGATGCCTGGTTTGCAACAACTCCAGTTTTACCAAACGGAACAGATATCCAAATCGAAGGCTGGGGTCAAACTTGGAATGCTACAATGAATGGAACCGATGCAGGTTTCTGGTTAAGTGATTTAGTTGGAATGCAATATCCTTTGGCTGGTCATTCCGGATTGACTGATATTTTGGATATTACAGTAACTGGTTTAGATTCTGAGGAGTATAAATTAGAAATCTGGTCTGTTACTGCTGCCGTTGGTAATTTTGATGAAACATTACTGCTTGCGGAAGTTAGTCAAGATCAGTATCAATTAGCTTATGCTACTGATGATATTCGTAATCCCATCCAATACGCTATCGACAATTCTACAGTAGATATAGTTGATGCTTCTCTGGCAAATACTACAGAGGGAAAAATTGAATTCCAGGTCGATGTTACATATCCCTCCTGGACAACCAATCCTGAACTGCCCGATGAACTGCTAGTAGATGCTCTTATAGAAGCTGATAATTTACTAGATGTAATTCCAGCTGGAGTTATTATCGATGTATATTATGGTGGATTAGCAGGTACTCAAGTATCCTCATACACCACACAAGCGGGTGAAACTGAATGGTGGCTAAGTGATATGATCCTGGATTACAATGCAGGCGCAGATGTTCGTCCTCCATTGAAAACTGATTTTACCCATAGTTGGGGCGTCGAAATCTCTAATCTGGATGCAGAAATTCATAACATAACTGTCAGTTCTATTGCTTCTGATTTTGCAACAACTGCCAGATTTGATAATGAATATCTTCTCGGTGAAGACACAATCTCCATCCAAGACCCGATGCAGGTGGCGCTGGGAACGACTTTAGTAATTTCTGATCTCGCTGTAAACGTTGCAGATGAGTTATCCTTTATTGCTACGGTTGATTATCCTGTATTTACTGATATTCCTGACATGTCTTCCGATTGGCTGGTTGATGCCTGGTTAGATTTGGGAACAGGTACATTACCTACGGTTGCTGAAGTTTGGGTTACATATAATGGAAATCCTGTAGTAGCTGATTGGGTTGATGTTGGTGGTCAATCTGAAATGTGGCTGAGTGATATTTTAGGCGGTCCAATAATGAGAACTCCACTTATAGGACATGATGATTTGACCGATGTCTGGGGCATTACTTTACGTGGATTGGATTCTACTGAGTATACATTGAATATGTACTCTGTTACAGCAGCCGCAGATAACTTTGTAGACCCCACTCTGGTTGATGTCTCTCTTTCACAATATGTTCTGGCAGAAGATGATGTTACATTCCAGGATCCTATCCAATATGCTATGGAAAATAGCACACTGGAAATTCAAACTATCGAAAATATAGATGCCGGTGTGATGTTTGAGATCGATATTCAATACGCAACATTGCCTACTAACCCCTACATTCCTGTTGCACCGGAAGAAGAATTGTTTACCGATGCTTTGATCGCGGCTGATCTTAATCTAGAACAAGCTTTCCCGGCTGGAACAGACGTCACAGTTACTCGCACAGATGCCCAGGGTTCATATACCTGGTCTGGTTTAACTCTTCCCGCTGGAGAATACTATGTGTGGTTGAGCAGTCTTCTCCAACCGCTTCCAGAAAATCCAGCTTTTAGAAGAACACTTGATGAGAATAATGGAGCTTGGGAAACCTGGACAGTCAGCATCGATATCATGGATTATGAAAACTATGATTTTGCAGTTGATCTGGTTGCTGCCACAAATCCTGCCGGATTTGATGAAATTGACATGATTTTGAACGGTACATTACCTCTTGATTATACATATTGGTTTTATAACCCATGGTATGCATTAGCTGGGGATTATGTTGAAGGCGTTCAGATCCCTGAATTCACATCTCTGGATCTGACAGTATCTACAGATCAATCAACCTGGGATGCGATTGGCGGAACATATAATCTGCCTACATCTCCGGGAGATCATACTTATTATGGCGATATAGACCTGGATGTGTTTACAGATTGGTTCTATATTGGCATAAATGCTGCAACAAATACTGAAATAGTAGAAATGAATCCATTCTATATTACCGGTTATCCGAATCCTCATATTCTTGGTGATATAGATTATACTGATGGCTACACATTCTGGGAATACTGGGCTTCACGCGGTGTAGATGAAAATGCTGCAGTTGGCACCTGGCAAGCTGTCATGTGGCAAATACTTAATGGCAATCTACCATTCTTCTATGTGAGAGCTACAGCCGGACCAGCCGATTCTCAAGTATTTGAAGTGATTGATGGTCTGCAATATGCAGCTTCAGGTGGCACGGTGCTCAACCCGATGCGCATCAATGGCGATTACTTCCTGGGCAACTATACCTTCGAAGGCTACATTTACAGCGCAGATCATGACATTCCCGATCCTGTTGAATCAAACGGCGTTGATGTGCTGCAATCCGATCTGATCATAGTAAATCTGAATTTACTTGATCAAGTTGTTACTACTATTCCTGATTTTGACGAGCTCTATCTGCAGGATCAGGTACAGGGATCAAACAACTGGATCGATCTGGAAGAAGCATCTCTTCCAGCTGACATCCTTGCCGCCTTTGATATGTATCTGAACGAAGGCGTAGAATACTATGATATCAACATCAAAGATACTTCGCTTTCCAACTACGATCTGGCTCCTCAGTATCATCCATTCTACTTAGATACAGGTTCAGTTCCTATTGATTTCTATGCTTATTGGACTGACAAAGGTGTGTATGAAGGCTGTCCAGGAACATGGGAACCCATCATGTGGGACATAATAAACGGTGATGAGCCGATGTTCTTCCTGAGAGTGGATAACGACCAGAATATGATGCTGGTGGATGGCTTGCAATATGCTCTGGATAATATGCCTACCGATGAAGACATCTATGTCCGTATCAATGGCGACTATCCGCTTGGTTCATATCTGTTCAATGGACAGCTTATGGGAATCAATGGTACAAGCAATGATCAGAACGCAATCTTTATTAATTTCCTGGAAGCTGAAGTTGTCTTCTATGATCTGATCATCTGGGAAGATTATGATCTAGGCATCATGATCACAGAACACCCAATGCTGACCGAAGAAGACATCAATATGGTAGTGGATACAGCCTATGATATGACAGTTAATGCTATTGATGTCAATGATATCGTAGTGGAATACTATCCCGAAACTATCATCCTTTTCGAAACCAACTATTCTGCTTATGTCAATAATGCAGACTGGACAATTCTAAGAGATGGTACTGCTTATATCCCCAACGGCATCATGTCCACTGAACCACTCAGCGATCTGAAAGTTACCATTTCCGGTGAGTTGTTTGAATCTGTTTCCTATGAGAATGGTTATTACATTGTGGAAGAAGCCGATGTTGTTATCCTGCCTCCGGAATGTTTCGAAGTTTATGATGTAGTTCCGGATCAGGGCGGCTTTGTTTACTTCGAGATCTGCCGCTCACCAAACGATCCGTTCTATATTCCTGGTCCTTCTGGTGTTGCTGCTCAACCATACATCGATCACTATACTATCGAAAGATATTCCGAACCTGTAGGTTCTGCTACTGGATCCTGGGAATGGTTCGAATCGATCGATTGCTACGATAACGAAAGCAATCTTATCGTAACCGGACCAAAAGCTACAATCGGCTCTGATGATGAATATGAATATCGAGTAACGGCAGTTTATGTTCCCAACAGCGATGAAACGCAAACAAAAGTTGCCAGAGTTAAAGAAGAAGGTCCAACAGATGAAGGCGCTCAAAGTCCCTGGCTGCTTGCTGGCAGTCCAGCCGCAGCAGCGGACAACATTCCAGCTTATGCTGATATCACAGTCTATCTGGAAGGCGCCTACATAAGCGGCGGCGTAATGCAAGATGGCCAAACAAAACCACTTGTTTCTCCATATAATGGTGATACAATTGATGCTCTGCCACTGCCAAATGATCAAATTATTGATTGGATTTGGATTGAACTGCGTCAAACCGCAAGCGGTGCTACAGTAAAAGAATGTAATGCTTTCGTGCTATTGGATGGTTCAGTGATAGACGTGGAAGGAAACAGCAGTCTGCCTTTCTTCTACACTACGAATGAAGATTACTATCTTGTCATCCGTCACAGAAATCACCTGGATATCATGAGTGCGATTACTCATCAATTCAGCGATGATCCAATGACCGATAATGTCATCGATCTTTCTGCTGTCGGCAGTGTTTGGGATGATGGTTTCAAAGAAGTAGAAACCGGCATTTATGCGATGATGTCAGGTGATGCAAATGGATCTAATCTGGTTAACTCTGCAGATGCTGTTGCGATTTTGGATAATTGGAACAGTACGGATTACAATGCTGGCGATCTAAACCTTAGTGGGCTTACAAACTCTGCAGATGCCATTCATATACTTAACAACTTGAATACTGCGGGCAGTGTACCTGACCAAGGTTCAGATCTCATTGTATCGAGGACAAAGGATACCGGCAACAGAGCTGGTGAAGATTGTACTCTGGAGATCACTAATGTGAATGTTGTACCCGGTGTTTCTTATAGCTTCGATGTTTACATTACCAGGAATGCATCTTGGACAACTAACACAGCGCTTGGTGCATTATTTGGATCATTTAACAGTACTTTAGTAATGAATGTAACCAATAATGCATTTGCAAATCCAGTGATTGATAATCTGGGTTCTTGTATTACAAGTGTAAATGAAACATTATTCAGTAATAAACTGCAGGTAGAGCTTGTTTCTTCGGGCACAGCTGTTCCGACAACACCTGAATTACTGTTCAGTGTAACTATGGACATCGATAATCCTAATACTACAGCAGGTCTTAGCTGGAATAACTCTGATACTATTATCTATGATGACAGTAATTTTGCTCAAAGGACAACTGAACTGATCGGCGGCGACAATTCTACCCTTCCGGTTGTACTCAGCAGCTTCACAGCCAGTTATGTAGCTCAGTTCGATCATGTAGAGATCGACTGGAGTACCGCCAGTGAAGACGGCAATGCCGGCTGGAATCTGTATCGCGGCTTAAGCGAAGAAGCTATGGCAATGGGCGAAGTTGTTCTGCTTAATCAGGGTCTCATTCCCGGCGCTGGAACAACTACCCAGCCTACTTACTATGACTTCATCGATGATTACAACTTAACTAGCGGAACCGAGTACTGGTACTGGCTGGAAAGCGTTGATCTGGGCGGCGAGGTTTATATCTTCGATCCGATCGCACTTACATTGCCGGTGGATGCTACTCCGGAACTGCCGAATGTAACCTTGTTGAAAGGCAACTATCCTAATCCATTCAACCCAGTAACCGAGATCTCTTACTCGATCATGGAAGGTGAAGTTGGTGTTCTGAGCATTTTCAATGCCAAAGGACAGCGAGTTCACAAGGTTGAACTGGAAGCTGGAAACGGCTCCTACAGTTGGGATGCTGCTCAACAGGCATCAGGAATCTACTTCTACCGTCTGCAAACAGACACATACAACAGCACTAAGAAGATGCTGCTGCTGAAGTAGTCCTGAAATAGACGAATTAACAGGCGCTTGGTTTTCCGAGCGCCTGTTTTTTTTGCCACCGAAAAAACACCGAAAAGCACCGAAAATATATTGTTGTCATCCTGAGTGATTCGGCTTTGCCGAATTGTATCGAAGGATATCATTTTATCA
>NPIE01023955.1_pt2 | contig 16917 bp, 17 predicted proteins | sample 8637661 | NCBI WGS metagenome assembly NPIE01 (sample SAMN07420842, study PRJNA396082) | bioreactor metagenome | isolation source: sample BA12 brine-fed electro-methanogenic bioreactor BA | place: Japan: Kochi | collected 2016-12-09 | reverse complement strand
TAAAGATGCAATCAGCAAACCGTACATATTTAAGGTTACCCGAATTAACCGAATTAGTTTATCTTCCGTTTCTGCCGTCTGGACATATCTATAAATCAATATGCCAAGGTCACTGGAAATGGGTCGTATTAAACTGACAGGATCAGTTGCTGTCGTCATAACAGATTGCTTTGCTTCGAGAATCGCCTTCAATCTTGAAGGTTCAGAGCCATGATCAAAACCATAAACATCTTGTTTATTTTCAAAGGGATACATGTAAGCAATTGGGTAATAGATGGGTCTTTCAGAAACCCCTCTTTTATTCCCACTCTCATCCAATTCCCACAATTGGTAATCTTCAACACCCATTGCCCGCATTTCTGATTCAAAAACACTCACGTCTTCTTTTCGTAACTCGGGAACCCACCCCCAATCAACAATGTTTGTATCATTCACTAAATCAGACGTGTAGAGAATAAATTCCTCTCGTTCAACATTTTGACTACCCCTAATAAAATTCTCAACCCCCTCAATGTAAATATTTTCAAGATTATTGAAGTAAGAAATAATATATTCACTTCTTGCCCCAGCGAGCTGGTAAAATGTTTCTTGTTGATTGAGAGAAACATTTTGAAAACGAAGCCAGGAGAAAAAGGTAGTAATTAATACGCCCAATATTAGGAAAAAGATAATTTCTTTATGGATTAATATTTTTCCAACCATTAAATTTTGTAAATTGTGATAGCGATGCAATACCACATGCAAAGAAATGAATAAAAAAATAACCAATATAAAAACAATCAGTATCGGGAAAATCACTGCCCTTACAGCAGTTTTTTGCCATTGATCTGCATCAACATCTGCACCAAAAATAGCTACTACGGTGCCATTGTTTTGATCAACAATCGGAACCAGTGTTATTATCCAATTCCCCCAGATATTTTCCACAGGACCAATTACCTGTGACTTATTTGAATCAATCACATATGAATGGCCTGTTGTCATCTCATAATAAATATCACCAGGCAATGATTCATCAGATGAACCAGGTGCTTCTGAATCGATAAAAGTAAAAATACTTCCATCTGGATTCTGTCCTAATAAATAAAGAAAACGGGTTTCCGGAAAGATCAATTTTGCTACTTGTAGTTGTTCTTTTAGCCGCTTATAAAGCCCTGTTTCCTGATCATCCAGTTTGCCTGTTAATCCCTCAATTTGCCTGGAATTTATAGCCTGTGCTACATACTCCATTTTTGTTAAAAACTCAGCTCGCATCTCTTGATCAGATCTTCTGATCAGCAACCAGCTCGCCAACATAAAGAGCGCTAGCAAGATGATGCCAACTCCCAGTTCTATATAAGTCACTCGCTTTTGCAAACCAGGTTTATTCATATATATGAATTTTTCACAATCAGAAAATCGTTGGAGAAACGAAAGATTGATGATTAATAAAGCCACGATTCACTGCTTATTACCATTTTATTCAAAAACCATAAAGGAGCAATTATATTTTTAACTTATATTGGAATAATCTAATCATTTTTATAGTTCTAACAAAAATGATAACTCCCTGACAAAAAACCGTCCATATATCTAAGTAAAGTTAATAATAAATGACCCCGAATTTGATCATTTCCAGGGTCAATTTTTCGTTTCAAATTATTTTGAGTGAATTTCTTGCTTAATGGGACAATATCTGCGATAAAAACTGTTGTGTTCTGGGATGCTGTGGGTTATCAAACACCTGGCTGGGGGTTCCATGTTCCACAATCTGACCAAAATCCATAAAGACTACTTCATCAGCGGCTGCCCGTGCGAATCCCATCTCGTGTGTCACCACCACCATGGTAATCCCTTCCTGCGCCAGCAAGAGCATCACGTCCAGCACTTCCTTGATCATTTCCGGATCCAACGCACTGGTTGGCTCATCAAAGAGCATAATTTTTGGTTTCATCGCCAAAGCACGCGCAATGGCAACCCGCTGTTGCTGCCCACCGGAGAGTTGTCCGGGATAAGCATCTGCTTTCTCTGCAATGCCAACTTTTGTAAGTTGTTGCATAGCAATTTCTTTTGCTGTATTCTTGTCTGTTTTGCGTACTTTGCGTTGGGCTAATGTCACATTTTCCAAAACGCTCAAATGTGGATAAAGGTTGAAGGATTGAAAAACCATCCCAATCTCAGAACGGATTCGATTGAGCCTCTTTTGATCACCATTCAGGTGCTCACCATCTACCCAAATCTCTCCTTGACTTTCAACCTCCATATGGTTCATACATCGTAACAAGGTTGATTTTCCTGACCCGCTGGGTCCAACGATCACAACTACTTTGCCAGGATAAACGTTCAAGCTGACACCATTCAAGGCAACAACTTTTCCAAATACTTTGTAAACATCTTTGACTTCAATCATGGGCCTAACGCTCATCCTGACGTACCCTCCGCTCTATATATTTAACCACCAGGGATAAAACTACAGTCATACTAAGGTACAAAATCACCAAAGTCATATAAGCTTCATCATATCGAAAGGAGCGACCCGCATATAAACGCGCTACCTGTGTGATATCACGGACCGCCAAAACCGAAATCAATGACGAATCTTTTAACATCGCCACAAAGTCATTCCCTAAAGCAGGCAATACATTACGAATCGCTTGTGGAAGGATAATGTAAAACATAGCTTGTGATGCGCTCATTCCTTGCGAGCGGGCTGCTTCCATTTGCCCTTTACTGACAGATTGAACACCAGCCCGAAAAATCTCCGCCAAAAACGCACCATACGTAACAGAGAGTGCTACAATCGCACGCACATTCATTTCAATGGCTTTGTTTTCCAGAGCCAACAAAGGGTTTGCCAACCAGCTCCATCCGATTGATTGCATCCAATGACCAATGGCGTTCATCCCAATTACTGTTGCTGGCACAGCCGCATACGCGATGAAGAACATCAATACCAACATAGGAACCCCACGTATGAATTCAACATACAGGGTTGCTAAATTGCGAAAGAACACGTTATTGGATAATCTTCCTAACCCGGTGATCAATCCTAAAAATAGAGCAATGATGAACCCGATTAATGTTGTTCTTATCGTAATGGACAACCCTACTTTTATAAAGTTGAAGGCTTCCGAATAAGAGGGATTGATAGCGATGATTATATAGGTAACAATCAAAATCAGGATCAATGCAACAAACCACCAGGGGAATTGAGATAATCGTTCCTTAAGTGTGGGTTTTCCCAAACCAATTGGCGTAGGATTCATTTCAATGGATGTGCTTTGGTTCATTTCTTGTCCTATTCCAGCATTTAAATTGCTTCAAATTAAGTTCTTCACTTCTTCCTTACATGAAAATAAGCAGGAAGGGTGTGAACACCCTTCCTGCTTTCGTAAATAAACTAATCTTCTAAAAGAATATCATCATACGTGATATCAAATGCAGGTCCAAAATAACGGACATTCAACTCTGCCAATGTCCCATCAGCCATCATAGACTGAATTGCCTGATTAATCGGATCAACCAGATCACTTCCGAGTGGGAAGGCAAAACCAAGTTCATCACTGCTAATTGCAGGTCCAATTAACTCTATTGAATCCGCATTTTCACCCATGTAGCCCATGCCAACCACCTCATCGATGATAACAGCATCCACATCACCCGCCAGTAATGCCTGAACAGCAAACGGGAATTGTTCAAAAGCGCTGATACGTTCTTCCGGTAGATATTCAACCGCAGTTTCATAATTGGTCGTATTGGATTGAGTACCCATTTGTAAATCGGTCTCTGCAAATTCTTCAATTGAGGTAAAACGATCCTCACCTAACCGAACCAACAAACGTTGTTGAATATTAATGTAACCAATCGAGAAATCTACAACTTCAGCTCTGGATTCGGTAATGGTAATACCATCACCAGCAGCATCAAACTGACCATCGGATACAGCTTGGATCATACCATCCCAGGAAGCTTCTACAAATACAGGTGTACAGTGCAGGCGTGTGCAGATCTCATTCCAGGCATCATAATCCCAACCACCCGGCTCACCGGTTTCAATGGAAATGTAATTGAATGGCAGGTAAGCGTTTTCTACCGCAATAGTAACCTCCTGACAATTCAAATCTACCACAGCATCTTCAGCTGTGCCCAAACAACCTTCCGGGTCAGCAGCAACAGGTTCTTCCATTGGTTCTTCTTCTACCGGAGCTTCGGCTACTGGTGCTTCAGCTTGAGGTGCTTCAGCTTGAGGTTCTTCAACAGCCGGTGCTTCAGGGGTACTGGTCGCACAAGCAGACAACACTAAGGTTGCGATCACCAACATACTTACTAACAATATATTTCTTCTCATCACTCATTCTCCATAAACTAAAATTCATTTTTCAATAAACGGTTCCTTTGGCATTTACCGTTCTACGACAGCTCGATTTTGAGCGCTCAACAATGTTTTGGGAATATTTCTTCTGTTTTCGTTCCATTCACCTGATTAGTCTGTGCCACCTCCGTAGTATTCATACAATTTGATCTCTCTGCCAACCAAACAATCACAACGATGTGTAAAAACAAAAAAGCCTTCCCGGGAAGGAAGGCTTTTCTTATCTTTAACGTTAGTAAAATGATTATTTATACCGCTAAACGCAAATTAGCCGCTCCTTCCGGGGGAAGATCGGATGATGATGACGCTTAGCCTTATTAACAATCATTTGGATTTGCATAGTTTGCATTTTATACACTTTTATTAATGATATGTCAAGGGGTTTGGGGGAATTGATGAATTATTTGAAAAATTGAATAAGTTTTGACATTAAGTCTCGTTCACAAAAAGCTCTTTTCGAGCAGCCGAAGAAACCATATTGGCTGCCGTACAAAATCATTAAATAATGTACAGCAAGAGGATTATGATGAAAGATACAAAATTAACTGTGCGCGTTTCCCGCGATCTTTTAGAAAATGTAAAAGTTTATTCCAAAAAAAAATACTACTTTATCAGATTTGATTGAAGCATTTCTCAAAAATATCCCCTCTCAATATCCATTAGAAAATTCCCCCATTGTGTGAAGATTGAGTGGATCACTTCCACAAAATATATTCATTCATGACTACAAAGAACATCCCGATGAAAAATACAACCAATAAACCAAGCATTCTGATTGATTTGAACATTTTGTTAGATGTGTTTCAAAAACGCGAGCGATTTTTTGAAAACTCAGCCAGAGTATTGGCATTGATCGAATCGGGTTTTGTTAAAGGGTTTGTATCAGCCCATATCGTTATGACATTGTATTATCTTTTCCAAAAGGGAAGATCCACAGCCGATGCAAAAGCTGCAATTACAAATCTTTTAAAATTCTTACTGGTCGCACCAATAAATCAAGAAACAATCGAACAAGCGTTAAATCTTGAAATGAATGATTTTGAAGACGCAGTCCAAATGATTGCTGTTATTCATTTGTTAATGAATTTGTCACTTGTATTCATGTATTTGGTACAACAAATCCAGAATTCAAATCTCTATTTTTGAATTTTTTACTATAATATCTTATCGAACTTTATTTTTGAAATACCTTAAATCATAGGGGAAGAACCATTTCTGGTTCTTTTATTGTTCTGCTCGAATGGAGATCTAAATGATAAGAATAACTCGTAAAGTGTTTACCGATCTTTCAATCTTTATGATTGGATTCGGTTTGTTGATTGGGATCGTTTTTCCTTTTTTCGTCTCCTGGATGGGAATTCCCCGTGAATATATATTCAAACCCTGGTTTTTTGTTGCCTGTATCACTGCGGGCATCATCGTTGGCGCATTAAATATTCATCTGGCTCGTCTGATTGTTGGGTCCCGCATGAAACTGTTGGGAAATCGAATGCAATTTGTTACTCAGAACTTACACCAGATCAAAGAAGGTAAAGGTTTAAAATCCTTCAGTTCGGAAGAGTGTAAGATCATAGTCGACTCAGAAGATGAGATTGGAGACAGCGCACAGGCTTTCAACAGTCTGGTGGAAACCCTTTTTTCATCCATGGAAACAGAAAATGCACTCAGTGATTTCACACACCTGCTGGGCAGCCAATTGGCTATTCATGACCTGACTGAGAAAGCACTACAACAACTAATGGAGCACACGCACAGTGCTGCTGGTGCCATCATCATTGAAAAAGATGCGTCTCTGGAAGTGGCTGTTTCCCAGGGTATTCGTGATGTGTCGAAACTTTTAGATAGTGACCATGTCCGGAGCTCTTTACGCAGAGAAAGTCGTGTTCAGCTTTCCTTACCACCTGATGTACTGGTGGAAGGAGTCCTAATAGACTTTCGTCCACTCGAAGTGATCATAGAGCCGGTGCTTTATAAAGATGTTGTGTTGGGTTTAATCATCCTGGCTTCAGCCTATAATTATGGATCTGACGAAATTACCCGCTTAAATCTTTTCGGACAGAGTCTGGCGCTTGCTTTGCACAATTCGTTGTTGTTTGATCGTTTAGAACGATTGGCTGCCCTGGATTCATTGACAGGTATTTACAACCGCCGCTTTGGCATGACCCGCCTTCACGAAGAGTTTGGCCGCGCATTACGCATGAACACTCCCATCGGATTATTAATGATGGATCTAGACCATTTCAAACAGGTCAATGATACTTATGGTCACTTAACCGGTGACCGGGTCTTACTGCGCCTTGCCCGCGTTGCTCGTAGCGTGTTACGTGAAGGTGATATCCTGGTTCGCTATGGTGGTGATGAGTTTCTGGCAATCCTCCCCGGCGCATCCCGTCATGATGTAACCGATATCGGAGAACGCTTGCGCCGTAAAGTATCAGAAACCAGGATTGAAGAAGGTGATGAATCAATTCAAGTGACCATCAGCCAGGGGGGTGTTTCTTTCCCCGAAAACGATGTTCCCAACGAAACAGAATTGGTCAATCGCGCCGATCAGGCTCTTTATCAGGCGAAAGAATCCGGTCGTAATTGTGTTGTAATGGCAAGTGGAAATTAAGCCTTATTATTGCTGCAATATATTTCAAAAATTCCCATAACATTGAAATATTGCGATTTCGTCTTACAAATTGATCGATGAAGAATTTATTCAAAGATCTAAAAAGTTTATGAACTTAGGATGTTCATGATTTCGACATTCTTCTACGTAACGTAATGTTTCCTGGATAATCGAATTTCTACATGATTAATTTACTAATGATTTGTATTTACTTTAAAATGCAAATCTATCTAATGTTAATAAACACAAAAAAACTTGACAAAAACCTAAATAAGTTTAAAACAACAGCTGACTCCTCGCCAGTTTTGTACTAGTTGGGGTTTACCTCTACTGCATTTAAAATTTACAATGGTTACTGCTCGCTCCCATTTCATTCTTGATCGTTGACTATCAAGAGGCTTGCCTATGAAAATTATCAATTCTGTGAATAGTCAAGCTACAAAATGCCTTTTTGCATCGCTACCGAAATTGCACCTGCCCGCGAATCCACCCCTAATTTCTCATAAATACTCGCCAGGTGAGCCTTAACAGTTCGTTCAGAAATTCCCAGCTGATATGCCACTTCTTTGGATCTCTCTCCCCTGGCTACAGCTGTCAATACTTCCATTTCGCGATCGGTCAACTCAACGGTTGCAGAACTTTTTACTCCTGTTTTATCTCGTCCACTAGCAAGAGCAAGTACCTTCGCCATGATCTCTGGTTTCAGCAGCGTCTCCCCCCTTGCAGCTGCACGGATCGTATCAAACAAAGCGATACGATCGGTATCTTTGAGCAAATATCCTCTTGCTCCTGCCTGTAATCCACGCAGCATCAATTCATCCTCATTAAAAGTTGTCAGGATCACTACAGCAATTTCTGGTTGATGGACTTTCAACTTTTCAATCGCTGTTAATCCATCCATGCCCGGCATGCGCAAGTCCATCAACACCACATCCGGTTTGTGAAGTTCGCACAGCCACACCGCCTCCGCGCCATCCGCTGCTTCAGCAACAATCTCAAAATCATCTTCTGTTTCCAAAATCAAACGCAACCCCTGGCGTATGATCAGATGATCATCTGCGATTAGCAACTTAATCATTGCGGTATTCTCATTTCTAGGATGGTTCCTTTGCCGGGTATGCTATGGATATCAAGCATCCCACCCAGCATTTTCAACCTTTCTCGTATCCCTAACAAACCATAATGACCGGATGGTACCTGCTCTGGGTCGAACCCCTGCCCATCATCCTCTACCATAACCACCAGGAATCCATCTTCGTTTCTTGCCTGAACTTTTACATGGGTCGCCCTTGCGTGTCGTGCAATGTTTGTCAGTGCTTCTTTTACATTTTGCATCACAATTTGGGAAGTGGTTTCAGGGATCTTTGATAGCTCTTTTCCTTCAAGTTCACAGGCAATATTCGCTATATTTTGAAAGCGTGATACTTCCAAACGTAAAGCTGATTCCAAATCTTTAGATTGGTTGCCACGTAAATCGTCAATCGCATCGCGCGCTTCTGACAGGGTAAACCTGGCTTGATCCATCGCATTGGCAATAATTTTTTCAGCCTTTTCTATATTCTGATTACTAAGATGTGCTTCAACTGCCTCCAATTGCAGGATGATCCCGGTCAACCCTTGGGAAAGGGTATCGTGAAGTTCACGTGCCATCCGCTGCCGTTCATTGAGAATGGTCAAATCTTCCACCTGATCCGCGTATTGGCTTAACTGCTGGTTGGCTTCCTCCAGTTGTCTGGCTAATGCCAACGCCTGTTCACGCGCTTCGTTCTGGCGTTGGTAGAGGGTCACAAACATGATCACAAAGATGATCACCGGAATGACACCAATGAGCAGCCAGCTGGATTCTCCAATATCGATAAGCATTTGCAGGTTGATGAATGCCAGCATCAGATAATAGAGCGAGGCAATCAGTGTGGGTAACTTCAATCCAAACAACCCCACCGTTTCACCCAGCAATGCCAAGAAAATCGCAAAAATCATAGCCGGTATCTCAGCCATCCAACAAATGAAGAATCCAATCACCCCCTGCACCAATATATAGACGATTATCAGCTTAAAGGAGAAGGTTATTATTTTCTCCAGGAACCAATGCAAAATAACATGTACAACCATCAAAGCGCTAAAAACAACCATTTGCCAGCCACCGCGAAGCTCTGGTTTTTCTAATAACGAAAACACAAACATAGTTGTCATCACCAGGGTCAAAAACCAGGTGAAGACGCGGGTATCGCGCTCTACATTGGTGGATTGAAAGGTTTTGTTGTTATTTTTTGGCATGCTTGAATTGTATAGGATTTCATCTTTCTTTGCTATTGGCCACCCGGACAATGTCCGAAAGTACAATACCAAATCTCCCAAATGCCCAATAGGAAACCTCCAGCCTACCGAATATACTAAGAGCGACCTGAAAAAAACCCTTCCCATTCAAAGGGGAGTAAAGGAGAGAAAATGAACGCAATTGAAGTTAGAAATTTGAAGAAGTCATTCGGTAGTTTATTTGCAGTGCAAGGTGTAAATTTCACAACTCACCAGGGTGAGATTCTAAGCCTTCTCGGGCCTAATGGCGCAGGAAAGTCTACCGCCATATCGATACTCTCCGGATTAATCCCCCCCGATGACGGGGAGGCCTTTATTCTGGATTACTCGATTACCAAACAACCCCAGCTGGCTAAGGCTAAATTAGGGGTAGTTCCCCAGGAAATCGCCCTCTACCCAGATCTCTCAGCCCGGGAAAACCTGCTTTTCTGGGGAAAGATGTATAACTTACGAGGCTCAGAATTGGCTCAGCGGGTTGATGAACTCCTGGAGATGATTGGTTTGAAAGACAGACAAAAAGACCAGGTTAGGAAATACTCGGGCGGAATGAAACGCAGGTTAAATATTGCAGCTGCCCTCCTGCATAAACCAGCTGTCGTCATCATGGACGAGCCAACGGTCGGGATCGACCCCCAATCACGCCGGCACATCCTCGACAATGTTAAAGAGCTCAATAGGCAGGGCATGACAATCCTTTACACCACCCACTATATGGAAGAAGCGGCAGAACTCTCCAACCATATTGCCATCATGGATGAGGGCAAAATCATTGCATTTGGAACACATGATGAGCTAATCAGGCTGGTGGGCGAACAGACTCGTATTGATCTGACCTTCAATGCCGAGGTGGAAGCCATCATCCCTAAATGGAAAGAAATCCCCGGTGTCACAACGCTGGATGCCACTGATGGCAAAGTCACCGCTTTGGTGGATGATAGCAACAGCACCTTACCACGCTTAATTGAGGTAGCCGCACAAGGTGGCGTGCGCATTTTATCGGTGGATATAAAAGAACCAAATCTCGAGTCAGTATTTCTGCATCTGACCGGGCGTGCGCTAAGAGATTAGCCAAGGAAGAATAACAATGAAAATTTTAGATATTGCCTTCAAAGATCTAACCCAATCTTTCCGTAGTTTATTTGCCATTGGAATGATGATCATAGCTCCCTTATTATTGATTGGATTAATTTCATTTGCATTTAGCGGTGCATTCAGTGGTTCTGCTGACCTGCCTGACATTTCAGTGGGTATCTATAATGCTGACACCTTATCCGATGATTCAATCCTGGAAACCTCATTGGGTAACGATATTCGCAGCATGTTTTATGATGAAAGTGTTCAATCCTTGATCACAGCCCAGGACTTTTCAAGTGAAAAAGAGTTGCGCGAAGCACTGGAAAAGCGAAAAATTGGGATTGCAATTTCAATTCCGACAAAATTTTCGGATCAGTTTCTGGCTGGTAATCGCGATACGCAGATACGAATCATCAGTGATCCAACCCTTACGATAGCTCCTCAGGTTGTTCAGAACATGGTGGCTGCGATGCTGGATGGTGTTTCAGGCGGTAGCATCGCGATTGAGACCTTTTTAGAGATTTCTGATCAACAAGGCGTACAAACAGAACTTGATCACATTACATCGATTGTCGATCGTTATTCTAATTGGTACACCGAATTCCAACGGAACCTCTTTCATAACCCAGAAAAAGCAGCCCTAAGAATGGAATCACCCACAGGGGAAACTGCTTCGGGAAATCCAATGCTACAAATGTTAGGTCTGATGATGGCAGGCCAAATGGTGTTCTTCGCCTTCTTCACCGGTGCCTATTCCATGATGTCCATCTTGCAGGAAAACGAAAATGGCACATTGGCACGCTTGTTCACCTTACCCATCAGTCGATCGAAAATTCTGGCTGGCAAATTCCTGGCAGTGTTCTTGATGGTGATTGTTCAGGGTATTGTATTGCTGGTGGCCTCCCGCTTTATTTTCAGGATTCAGTGGGGAGACCCCAAAATGATCGTCCTGGCGTTACTCGGTCAGGTGATGGCAGCAGCAGGATTAGGAGTGTTGCTGATTTCCTTCGTAAAAACCTCCCGTCAGGCTGGTCCGGTGTTGGGTGGCGCATTAACCGCCATGGGCATGCTAGGTGGTTTATTCACCGCGAATATCGCCATGCCAGACGCATTCAACAAACTGGCAGATTTCACACCGCAAGGTTGGGTGGTGCGTGGATGGAAAATTGTTCTCAATGGGCAACCTCTCACCGAATTACTCATACCCTTCCTGGTAATGGTGATAATAGGTGCTGTCATGTTCCTGGTTGGCGCGTTTCGTTTCAACAAACGCTTTGCATAAAATGATCAAGGAGAAAACAATGAAAATTCTCACCTTAGCACTAAAAGATTTACGACAAATGTTATTGGATAAAAATTCTGCACTTTTTCTGGTGGCGATGCCAATCGTATTCACCCTCTTTATGGGATTCGCATATGGCAGTGGTGAAAATGGCGCAACCGAAGATCCAAGCAATCCGTTGGCATGGGTAGAGGCTGAACCAACCAGTGAATTTTCCCAGCTACTCTTAACCCACTTAAAGGAAACAGGATCCTTTGATATTTCTACTATGGTCATGGAAGACGCGCAACAAGTGCTCCAACGTGGAAAAGTAAATGGCATCCTGGTGATCCCTGATGATTTTGACCAAAAAGTTTTCGAAAACAGCAATCCTCAAATCACATTAATTGTTGATAACACCACAACGACCGGGCAAACCATCTATCAGTCATTAAGAACGCCCATCACTCAATTGATGAGCAGTATTGAGATCGGACAGATAGCTGCATATAACTTGAAGGACAATTCCGCCTTCTACCCTGCGATATCCCTTGCCTGGAGAAAATGGGCTTCCAACGATATGGATCAATTCATCATATCGGAGAAAGCAGTTGGTTCACAAACAGAAAGTTGGTTTGGTGACAGTCCATACAATCAGGCATCACCTGGGATTATCGTTCAATTCGCCATTATTGGTTTGGTAACCTCAGGCCAGGTGTTGGTGGAAGAAAAGAAAACACGTACCCTACAACGCTTGATGACCACCGCCATGCCTCCCTGGCAAATCATTGCCGGGCACATGCTGGCTATGTTTGCAATCGTCTTTTTCCAAACCTTATTGATGGTCATCTTTGGACAATTTGTGCTCAAAGTGGATTATTTCCGTGTGCCAATGGGAACATTCCTGATTGCATTGTCACTGGGTTTATGGGTAGCGGCGATGGGATTATTGATCAGCACTATTGCCAAATCAGATAACCAGGTTGTGCTTTATGCGATGTTGGCAATGTTTTTCTTCTCTGCATTAGGTGGCACCTGGTTCCCCCTAGAAGGTGCTGGAGGTGCTTTTGCAGCCGTAGCCAAATGGCTACCTTCATCATGGGCGATGACTGGTTTACAGAATATCCTCATTCGTGGGTTAGACCTTGCTTCACTCTGGCAACCAATAGCTATTTTACTGGCTTATGCACTGGGATTCTTTATCCTGGCTGTGTGGCGATTCCGAAAAATGGAGGTGTAAGTAATAAAAGCCAAAGGTTAGAACAATCTTTGGCGTTTATATTTAAGCTATGATAACCCTTTTTATGCGTGATCAATATTGCGATAAGCGTATTCAGCCATCCTGAATGCCAAAAAGGCTGCTCCAATACTAATTAATATAGAGAGTCCCATCCCCCATAAATTAGAAATTATCGTAAACAACACCAGTGGAATCCCTGCAAATACAATCCCCAACAAAATTCCGCCAGCGCTCAACTCAGGTACTGTTCCGTTCAGGAGTAAAGCTGATTTAGAACGTCGGATCACATCAAAGACAGCCATAAAGTAAACTGCTGCTATCAATCCGGGGATTAATAAAACAAAACCAGCAATTGCGACACCAGAAAAGACTTCTCCGATCAGATATCCTGACATACTCACCGCAACTGCCAACAAATAGCTACCTGCAAGGTCATAAACCAACAAATGGCTCGCTTTAATCGGTAATTGGCGAATGAGCGGCCAAAGAGCGAGATCGTTGCGGATTCGTTTGACTGCAATTTGGCCTAATTGAAAGATCCAATAAATAAGGACAATTCCACGACTACCATAATCTGGCAAAATGGGAATTACTAAGAAAAGGAGAAAGATTTGTAACCATCCAAAGAGCTTACCTACACCAAATGTCCGGCTTGATTGGACAAGATTTTTCCACAGCAACATTCTTGCTCCAGGTTTTGCTGGAATTTGTGATGGCTTACGTTCAACCCCAAGACGTCTTTGAGTCTTCTCACTTTCAGCCACCTCGGTAAATCCATATTGCATGGCTNNACTGTTTTAATCAATTCGTTCTTGCTGGTTTCCTGAACAGCACGATTGAGGCTGAACCGGACTGAAAGTTGGTGAAGGCACATCAAACTGAAAATAACCAATATCCAAACTGAAAGCCAAAGCAGCCAGTTGAAAACTGGTGTAAATCCATTCTTAAACGGTGCTATTAAAATATCAATGGTCGAATTGATAAGAGGTATTGTGGGAGAACATATTCCTGCATGAAGAACAATCAAACTGCCATAAAGGAACAAAAGAATTGGCAGCACAATCCAATTGACCCCATTCCTTCTAAGATTAACCGACAATCGGGACACACCAACCACCCAATGGAAAACGAAAAGTAAAAGATGAATGGGTAGGATCGCTAGCCAGGCACGAATTCCAAATCCCAGATATTCTATGATTCTCCCCGAGCTCATCGCCCCAGGTAAAATGACTTCAGCCAATGAAAAACCCAATATAACAGCCACGATCCAGAACACAACCGCGTTTTTCAACCAGGGCATGAATAACCAACGGAGCACAATTTGCGAGCGTGGAATTGGCGTTTGAGAAACCAATATTCCATCTTCTTCCGAGAAGGAAACTGGACTTCGTCGCAACCCTTGATAGATGGAGTAGAGACTCCAGCCTGCCAAAACAATCAACTCGATCAGAATGACTGCTTTTTCAGGAGAAGCTAAGTTGACCATTTCCAGGAAAATTGCACCACCACTGGCAAAAAATGTCAGGGTTACGAAAATCCACACAGTAAAAAATACAATTAGATACAGCAGGTAAATTCGATTATTGAAAGAGTGATCGCTTCTTTCATAGGAAACCAGCGCAAGCCAGTAACTGATCTCACGTTCTTCTTGTCGCGATCTTAACCAGTGCACAGCCTTCATCTATACACCTGTCACTTCGCCATTTTTGATCAGCAATCTTCGATCCGCAAGTTTATCGATCAACCCGGGATCGTGGGTGGTTAGGAAAATAGATTTGCTTTCATCGCGAAAACTTTGCAATTCATCAATTAAAATTTTCACCCCTTCTTCATCCAGCGCTGAAGTTGGTTCATCCAATAAAAGCACTTCAAATGGCCGAATCAAGGCTATTACCAGCCCTAATTTCAATCGCATCCCTCTCGAATAATGGTGCGGAAACAAATCTTTGGCTTCCCAGATACCGAATTTTTTCATTAGCATCTCAGCCTGCTGTTCGAAATCGATTTCCACTCCATTTGCCAAAGCAATGAACCGCAAATGCTCCCAGGCGGTCAGCTCCAGATAAAAACGAGGCACATCCGGTACGTACACCATTCGCCTGCGCACCTCCACTTCATCTTTATAAAGGTCGAAACCCATCACTTTCACTGTACCAGTGGATGGCGGGACCAACCCCGACAAACAGGAAAGCAGTGTCGTTTTTCCCGATCCATTCGCACCAGAGAGAATCGCAATTTCGCTGCTTTGAAGTTCAAAGGATGTTGGCGCTAAAGCAAGAAAACTGTCATATTTCTTACTTAATTCAGAAACAACCAGTGTAGATGGCAAAATTGTCTCCTTAAAATTGATAAATTGATTTAACTGATTAGACCTATCCTTATTTCATCTTTATTGTACCTGAATCGGAACCAATTATTGTTTGATACAACCATAAATAATTAAGGCAGAAAAGTTTTGTTAGTGATCTGATCAGAGGAAAAAATTGGGAAAAAGATCTTTAAAAACTGTATATAATTAATCATTCCGGAATTAAATAACATTCCATTCCCAGAAAAGAAGTCTCTTAACTATGGATGAATCACTCAACAGATCATTTGACCCAAATCTAATGTCGTTGCTTGAAGACGCGATAGATTTTGCTGTGTATCAGATTGAAGTTGATCCTAATGATTTCTATGGGGGAAGAATAGTAATGGTCAGCCCTTCAACCGCCAAATCTCACGTTAGCAGTATCCTGACAAAATTAGAAGTGAGCACACGCACCGAAGCTGTTTCGTACGCACTGAAGAATAAGTTAATCTGAATTAAATCCGCTCCCTGCTTGAGTTTATTACGCTACGAATTGTTTCTCGCAAAGAAATATCCTTTCTTCGATCCGACCTATGCTTAAGGCTACCTTTTAATCCATCCAACGACCTATTCAACTTCATAATTCTGTCTGATGGCAATTTCAGGTTCAGAAGGTACCATTTTTATAATAAAAGTTTGTCAAAAAAGGATGTTTTATCAAAAATGGTTGCAAAGGCTTTTATCTCATCAAGAATTCGGACCCTTATTAGCAGTTTTTTTACTTACGTGGATATCTTCTCAACAATCCAAATTTTTCTAGTTAACCAACTTACGACGCAGGTAGGAGTAGATGAATTTACAGCGCACATGGTTGAACGTATCCCAACTACCATGTATGCTTATCAAATTCCAGGTGTTAACTTTGCAGTCATTAAAGACCGAAAAATCATTTGGACAAAAGCTTTTGGGTATGCCGATCTTGCAACTGAAACCCCCATGACCCTCGAGACACCTTTACGTATTCAATCCATTTCCAATGGCTGCTAAGTGGCTCGGAATTACCCTCTTTTTCTTTGCCCTGATCATTCTCCTGTCAGTATTCATACAGGAAAAGAAAAAACACTCCCGATTCGCTCAAAGGATTCAATTATGAATATCGTAATTTCAGATTCTAATGATGAAGTCATTACTGCTTTACGCCTTGTCCTGGAGCAGAAACTAGATTTTACAATTATGGGTACAGTCAATGATGTGATCGGTTTATTCTCTACCATCATCAAACAATGTCCCGATGCAATTATCCTGGATGTGGATTTGATTGGGCTGAAAACAACCAAAGGCCAAATACCAGGTGGATTGAACAAATTAATTGAAATAATTCATCAATTGTGCCCATCCATCTATATACTAGCGCTCAGTTACCTACCGAATTTGGAAAAAATGTGTGTCCAGGCTGGTGTTGATGCATTTGCCTGTAAGAGCGATCCACCTGATAAATTACTGGTTCATTTGGAAAATCTTTCCAAAATAAGAACCAAAAAATGACCACAAAGCTGCATTATCAATAGATTAACATTGAAAAATAAATGGCAGCACCGATGTGGACCAAAGCGACCATAAACAATGTCAATCCCAATGGGATATGAACGGCATGCCATAATGAGAAAAGACGCCGCGCTGCTGCCAGTTGGTTAATTTGGCGATGAAGGCGATCATATTTCCTTTGTGTATTCAGCAATTCCAATGCTTTTTGTTTTACCTCTCCTTTGGT
>NPIE01006244.1_pt2 | contig 16922 bp, 16 predicted proteins | sample 8637661 | NCBI WGS metagenome assembly NPIE01 (sample SAMN07420842, study PRJNA396082) | bioreactor metagenome | isolation source: sample BA12 brine-fed electro-methanogenic bioreactor BA | place: Japan: Kochi | collected 2016-12-09 | reverse complement strand
TTCAGACGCTGCATGACCTTCTCGTATAGAACCCGCTCATGGGCCGCATGTTGATCGACAATGACAATGCCATCGGCTGTCTCGGCAATGATAAACAGATTATGCACCTGAAAAAAAGTCGGCGATGGGGCCTCTGTGTCGCCTATACTCTCCAGAACCTGATGGGAACGAATCTCCACTTTCTTTCCGGGCTTAAAATAGCTCTCATAAATCTTATCAGGATCAATCTCTTTGCGCTGGGGAAGAACAAGCGGTATCTCACGCTGGAAGTCCTGCCTGAGTCTTATAGGTTCCCTGGAAAAGCTGTCCCTGACAGGCTGATTCCCTTCAGTGAAATGTTCCTTTGAAAATGCCCCCTTAACCGCTGCCTGAACTATACTGAAGATAATATTGTCTCTCCTGAATCTGACCTCATACTTGGCAGGATGAACATTGACATCGACAAGATCGGGTGATATTTCCAAAAAAAGGAAGGCAACCGGGTGTTTGCCGTGGGGAAGTATTGTCCCCAAACCCTTTCTCAGGGCTGCAATAATCGTCCTGTTCTGTACAGGTCTGCCATTGATCACCGAGAACAGCATATCTCCCCTTCCCCGGAAATAGCCCTCCTGACCGACAAAGCCCCACAGGTTGGTATCCCCTCTGAGTGCCTCGATGGGAACCAAATTATCGCTTACATCGTTTCCGAATATATCCGCAATTCTGTCAATCATCTTCTCCCTGGCCGGGAACTCGCCGAATGATTTGTTGTCCTTGAATATGCGGAAGGAAATGCCATGATTTGCGAGGAAAAGCCCCTGCAGCATCCTCCAGATATGGTTGAACTCTGTATGGTCTGTCTTAAGGAACTTCCGACGGGCAGGAACCTTGTCGAAAAGCCTTTTGACAGCTATGCGCGTGCCTTCCTTTGTTCCCTTCTGGCCACTGTCGACTATACTGCCATTATCTATGGCAATGAAGCTTCCGAGCTCATCTCCGGAACGTCTGGAGAGTATCTCCATTTCGGATACCGAGGCTATAGAAGGCAGGGCCTCGCCTCTGAAGCCGAGGGTGAGTATCCTGTCAAGGTCATCGGCGCTTTCGATCTTGCTTGTGGTGTGCCTCTCAACCGCAAGAAACATCTCGTCATCGGACATACCTGAACCGTTGTCAGTGATCTCGATCAGCTCTTTCCCTCCGGATCCGATTCGGATGACAATATCTGTGGCCTGAGCATCGATGGCATTCTCTACAAGCTCCTTGACAACAGAGGCCGGCCTCTCTACGACCTCCCCTGCAGCTATCCTGTTCGAAACAAAGTCCGGTAGTCTTTTAATCTTTCCCATAGGTCTTAAAATAGTCTTTTCTTACCTTTTGGCAAGGGACAGATATTCGGCTATCAATACCTCTTCCAACTTACGTTTGGGTACATGGTGTATGCCACCCTTCCTATAGTATTTGATATCCTCAACTCTGTCCTCAATTACAACCTCCTCAACGGGCTTTCCAAGGGCTATGACAACAACAATCTCAAGATTATCGGCGATTTTCAGCTCTTTGGCCAGTCTCTCTCTGTCAACTGCCGCAATGATACAACCCCCAAGACCAACCGATACCGCTCCGAGCAACATTGCCTCTGCGGCTATACCGGCGTCCAGTCTGCCCGGCCAGGTCATTATATCCTTTGCGATGGTCCTGTCATTGAGAATAATGATATACCCCGTTGGTCTTTCTCCCTCCTCGGGACCGTCCCAATCCTTGAGATAACCTGCCCAGCGGAGGTGTGGATATATCCTGGCATTTGTCTGTTTGTCGCCAGAAATAATGTATTTCAGAGGCTGCAAATTCGCGCCTGAAGGCGAGAGCCGACCAAGATTGACAAGACCACGCAGTATGTCACGAGGGATTTTATGTTTTCCGTCAAACCGTCGATAGCTGCGGTTTTTGAGAACAAGATTTGCCACTTTATCCAGTCTTTTCATCTGTCACCTCTTTCTTAGTTTGTGCACTGTAATATTGGAAAAAATCAAGAGATAAGTAAAGTTATTTCACCTACAACCAATCACTTTATTTAATTTTTTACTTTAAATAAATATATTTAATCTTCTTTATTTCAAGATAGTAACTACTTTGCAGATACGGTCAGCAGCTGATCCCAACTGGTGGTCGCTTTGCCGGAAAGGCTTTCCTGCTTCATTCGCCAGGGGCGTGTTATGCCCTCGGAGGCATGAATTATAGTATCTCTACCATATCTGTTGTTTATGCAGTCGAGTGTTGCCATGAGTTTGCGCTTCTTCTCGTCCGAAATGCGAGGCCTGAAAAGCCCCAGAGAAAGATGCCTGTCAGGCACAAGCCCGACAAGCATAACCCCGGTTTTCTTGTATACATGACCGGGCATGTATATGTCCTCAAGTATGCGAACAGCCTCCCTTATTATGTCCGAGGTGAAGGATGTCGGGACACCAAAACGAACCATGCGTGAATTGGAGTACTGGGGACCATCGGAATATGGATTGGTGGTTACAAATACCTGAACACCAGATGCTGCCAGGCTCTGGGTGCGGAGCTTCACTGCCGCACGGGCGGCAAAGCTGGCAACAGATTCCCGGAGATCGGTCAATGACTCCACATGTCTGCCGAAGGATCGGGAGCAGAGTATACCCTGCCTGTCCGGCTCTGCCTCCTCAAGATCGAGACGGGGTATGCCCCTTAGCTCCTGTACAGTACGCAGTCCGACTATTGTGAGATGCTTTTTTACCCATTTATCGTCCATGTCCCTGAGCTGCCGGGCTGTATAGATACCCTGTGAGCGCAGAAAGCTGGCATTTCTCCAGCCGATACCCCATATCTTGTCCACCTCCACAAAATCAAGAACTCGATCACCCATACCTGATATATCGAATACTCCGTCAAATCTATCGTATTTCTTGGCTATGTGATTGGCTATCTTGGCCAATGTCTTTGTCTCGCCTATGCCTATGGAAACCGGTATGCCGGTCCAGTCCCCCACTCGCTTTTTGATCATCCTGCCGAACTGTGTCGCCGTTCTCTGCTCTTCCTCAAGCAGATATAGAAATGACTCGTCTATGGAATATACCTCTATGCGGGGCGAATATCGCTCCAGAATGCCCATGACACGCTGGGACATGTCGCCGTAAAGTGCGTAGTTTGATGAAAATATTCTGACATTGTGCCTTTTTACCAGATCCTGCACCTTGAATATCGGTGCGCCGCGTTCTATGCCCAGTGCCTTGACCTCTCTGGAAAGTGCCACAATACAGCCGTCATTGTTGGAGAGAACAGCAACAGGCTTATCCCTGAGTTCCGGCCTGAAGACACGCTCACAGGACACATAGAAGCTGTTGCAGTCGACAAGGGCGTATTTGCGCATATCATTTCCCTTTAAGTGGGTGTACACAGGCGGTCACAACGCCCCATACATTGAAATCCTGACCATCCTCCACCTTTATTGTGTCGAACTCTGAATTCTCCGGCATCAGGTATATGCCGCCCTGCCTTATTGAGAGCCTTTTCACAGTCATCTCCCCATCAAGTGCAGCTATGACTATGCTGCCATTCCTCGGCTCAATGGATCTATCGACTATCAGTATATCATCGGGATTTATACCCGCACCTGTCATCGAGCATCCCTCAACACGGACAAAGAATGTGGATGAAGGGTTGTCGACGAGAAATTCGTTGAGATCCAGCCCCTTTTCCATATAGTCTGCGGCCGGAGATGGGAAACCCGCAGATATTCTGCTTTCGGCCATTGGTATATCCAGCACATCCCCCTGCCTGAAATCTATGGTCTGCATATTCCTCCTTTCCACTACAGATTAAACATTGGACATTTGTCCAATATTATACTTAAGGAAGGCGAATATGTCAAGTTGATTTTGGACAAATGTCCATGCTTATGCAAAATGGGACAGTACCCTTTTCTGGGGAAATCAGTTAACTCATATCAAGCCGATAACGGCAAAAAGACCCATGACATAGAAGGGAAAATCAATGGATATCTCGTGTATTGTGCTGCTTTTTATCATTCGCGAAAGGTGCAGTATGTGGAAGAAGAACATAAGGAGCGGGATGACAAGGAAAAGCGGCGAGTATAGATTTCTGACAAGACATAGCCAACCTGTGAGACCTGCCGTCACAGCCAGGAGGAACATCCCCGCTGTTCTTGACAGTCGCTCGCCAAGGAGCAGTACAATGCTGTCGCGCATGAGTATTCTGTCGGACTCAACGTCCTTAAGGCTGTTGAGTATGGTCCTGACCAGAGACAGAAAAAGCACAATCAACAGAACTAAAAGGGAAACAGTATCGAAGCCACTGCGTGTGAAAAGGACAGGAATGACGGTTATACCTGTCCAAAGCACAGTCTCTGCCACATCCCTGGAGACGGGAAACGGGCTTTTTCCCCTGAGTATATAACGCTTTCCGTATAAATACCCCGTCGCACCAACTGCGAGAAAAATNNCAGCACAAGAAGAAGCCCTATGTCTATATATGCCGAAAGAACAAGTGAACACAAAAGGGAGATGAATGCAGCCGGAAGCATGAATCTGCGTATGGACTCAAAGAAGTGTATCTTGCTCGGATCCATCAGCACAAGCCCCTGCCAGTCTACGCTGGAGCGTATCGTATATATGGCGAATATAAACAGAAAACATACAAGGGCATGCAGAGGCATGATATTCGGCAGACCGAGCAGTCTCGCGGCAAGAATAAGGAGCATTGCCCCTGCACCTGCAGCATAGAAATTGGCCTGAACAAATCCGTAGGCAATGGTCTTGATATAGGGTATTTTGCGAAGGGAAAAGCCTTCACCCATCAGCTCCAGTTTCTCCACGACACGTGAGGTTATCCAGTGCGGCGTGGATGCGCCTGCCGTAACTCCAACAGTGTCAAGCCCTTCAAAATCCTCGGGTACAAGCTCATCGGCTGTCTCCACCCAGAAGGCCGGCTTACCGGTCTCCTCGGCGAGCTCAAAGAGCCTGCGGGTATTGCCGGAGTTTCGTCCCCCAACAACCACAAGAGCATCTACATCCTTTGCTATGCGCAATATCTCGCGCTGTCTGTTATATGTAGCATCGCAGATGGTGTCAATTATTATCGAGTCATTAGGCAGATTCCTCAGCCTTTCGGAAATGGCCTCAAACTGATCGGGATTCTTGGTTGTCTGTGCCACAAGACAGACCTTGCCATCTCCTACAGCATTCTCAAGCTCATCCTCGGATGCTATGACCTCCCCTGCCCCTTCGGCGAAGGCCAGGAGTGCATTGACCTCAGCATGCCCCTCATCGCCGAAAATCAAAACTCTGTATCCATCCCGTGCATGTTTTCTGACTATGGCCTGAACCCTTGCAACCTTCGGACAGGTTGCATCGCATACACTGAGCTCCATCTCCTTGAGCCTGTCCCTGACTTCGGGGGGAATACCGTGGGATCTTGTGACGACTGCGTCACCGGGAGAAAGGTCTTCAAAGTCTTCGGCAACAAAGATTCTGCGACTTGCGAGAAAGTCTACGACCTGTGGATTATGTATCAGTGGTCCCCAGGTAAAAAGCCTCCCGGGGACATTCTCCTGTGCAGAACGCAGGACAAGATCCATTGCCCTTTTCACCCCTGCACAGAAACCGGCTGTCTCTGCAAGTTTTACCTTCATGAGCGGATTATGCCGAGAACCTCGTCTCTTTTCTTTTCCATCAGCTCCTGGCTGTTGGCCTCAAGGTTGAGTCTTATCAGGGGCTCTGTGTTGGATGGACGAACATTGAACCAGTAGTCGCCAAAGTCGAAGGTTACACCGTCGAGAAGGATAGGCTTGACTTTGTCTGTAGTGAAGGTCTTCTTGATCTTCTCAAGGGTTTGCTCCCTGTCATCCACCCTTGTATTGATCTCGCCGCTTCTGACATATGTATCCATCTCCGAAAGTATCTCGTCCAGGTTCTTACCCGCCTTGGAAAGGAGCTCGATCACGTACATGAAAGTCAGAACAGCAGAGTCTGCAAACCAGAAATCGCGGAAGTAGAAATGACCTGAGTGCTCTCCGCCGAATATGGCGTTCTTCTCTCGCATAATCGGTTTGATTATGGCGTGCCCAACAGGCGTGAGAACGGGCTTTCCACCATTTTGCTCTATTGTCTGGCGGACAGTCTTTGAGCAGATGATATTGTGGGTTATAGTCGATCCGGGATTCTTCTCCAATATTGCCTTTGCAACCATTGCTGCAGTCAGCGAGGAGTCCACCAGCTTGCCGTTGCCGTCTACAAGAAAGAGCCTGTCCGCATCGCCGTCAAAGGCTGCACCAAAATCAATTGTATCGTCCTCTTTCACCAGCTTTCTCAGAGCTTCGGTGTTCTTCAGCTCTATCGGATTGGCAAGATGATTAGGGAAATGTCCGTCAAGCTCGAAATAAAGAGGGACAATCTCTACAGGGAGATTTCCGAAAACCTCGGGGACAATCTTACCGGCCATACCGTTGCCAGCATCAACAGCAATCTTGAAAGGTTTGAATACACTTGTATCGACAAATGAAAGCACAAAATCGCGGAAATCGTCCATAATATCCATCTTCTCAAGCTCGCCCTGTCTCGGTGCAGGCTTGAAGCTGCCGCGTTCCACAATCTCCCTTATCTGAGGGAGACCGTCACTGCCCGAAAGAGGTCTTGCACCTTCACGACATATCTTGAATCCGTTGTATTCCCCAGGATTATGGGATGCTGTGATCATGACGCCACAAGGGAAATCGTATTTGCCGACAGCAAAATATAGGGCATCGGTGCTGACAAGACCGATGTCAACAGCTGTCGCACCTGCCTCTGTAATACCCTCTGCAAGGGAATTAAAGAGATGATTGCCCGATGTCCGCATGTCCCTTCCTATGACAATCCTATCCGCTCCGAGATACTCCACAAGTCCGCCGCCTATTAGCCTTGCCTTCTCCTCTGTCAGTTCCTCTCCGTAGATACCGCGTATGTCGTATGCCTTGAATATCATTTTTCCCCCTGTCTTTTATTTCCCGGAATCAGCCCCCATCCGAACTTCTCCCGCAAAAGGGAGTAGAAGGAACGCTGGTGATACTTAACAAGATATGTAAACTTTCTGCATTTATTCAGTTCAACAATACCCGATGGTTCAAGCACAACAGTCTCCTGACCATCACCCCTCAGATATAGATCTTCCTGATCGTCAAGGCTCTCGAAATAGAGCTTCACTTCCTCCAGGCTGTTTATCACAAATGGTCTGAAGGTAGGCATATGGGGTGCCATCGCTGTTATAAGCAGACCGGAAAGCCCCGGAGCCATAATGCTGCCGCCCAGGGACATCGAATATGCTGTCGAGCCTGTTGGTGTAGCCACGATTAAACCATCGGCATAAACCTCTGCAACAAAATCTCCGCTGACCTCTATGCCTATCTTCACAAATCTCGGAGACTGTCCCTTTACCAGAACAAACTCATTCATTGCCCTATATGTTTTGCCCTTGTAGTGGGCCTGGAGCAGCATTCTTTTCTCAAGTTGGTATTTCCCCTCAATTATCTCCGGCAGAGCCTTTCTGATTTCCGTTGGATCTACTTCGGTAAGAAAACCGAGATGACCGAGATTGATGCCGAGTATTGGTATCTCTGTCATGGCGAAGGTTCTGGCAGCAGAGATAATGGTTCCGTCTCCACCAAGAACTATGATCATGTCAAGTTTCGGCTGATCTTTACCTTCTTTATCCAGATCAAGCGCCATTTCTTTTGGAATACCAAGAAATTCACAGCTTTCACCATCAAGACAGTATTCGACTCCATGCTCCGTTAGTATGCCCTTTATCATCTCCAGGATAGCCTGTAGATTGGGCTTTTTGAGATTGCACCAGATGTATACCCTACTTAATTTCTTACCCATCGAACCTTTCTTTTAGAGATTGTGAAATAAAAGGAGAAAAAACCTCGGTTGCAACAGGTATTCTATACTTTGAGGCTACCGCTCATCCTCATTGCCCTTATGAACCTCTCAACATTTCTTTTAGGACCATTTATCTCAACTATCTGATTTTTAGGAATAACTGTCATCCTGAAAGGCGGAAAGCCGGCCTTATCTGTTCTGGGCATAAATACCCACATACCTGACTCGTTCTTCGGTCTGTGATAACCGATTCGATACATGGCAGAACTTACCCTCTGCTTGAATATCTGTAGATCACGGAATGGGAGAGTTTCCTTCCAGGCGCGTAGAAATATGGCCTTCTGAACTGCAAGATAAAATGTCAGGGCAAGGGCGGCCCATATGAAATATTTCTCAAGAAGCCAGGGGAAAAACTGATCATTTCTTACCAGCAGATAGATCCCCTTAGCAAGGAAAAAAAGTGGAATACCAAAACCCAAAAGCACAATTACAAATATCATCAAAGCATTCATATTTTTCATAGGACCTCCCTGTCTATGCAAATTATAGCACATAAAAGCCAAGGTCGCAATTGTAAATCCCAACATACCCATTGAAATTTTCAGGTTGGGTATGGGCTTTTCTTTGACTATCTTATAGTTGTGAAAACCTGTTTCTTAGGAGAGGAAATGCAGAGATATATTCTATTCATTCTTTTATTCGCAGTAATTGCAACTGCTCAAGACGTATACATCACCGAAGGTGGTCTGGAGATCCAGATGGCTGTCGAAACCGGCTCATTTGGTATTGGAGATACGATGGGACGTGCGATCACTTATGATTTCGATACTCCGTCATCCCACGGAGGTGTATCACATTTTGTCATAAAGATAGATGATGAATTCTATTCGAATACCCCAATGCTCGAAGGCTTGTATCACATTTCCGATCCATACCTTGTCGAGGCAGATGCCCGTGAAACCTTCCTCTATGCCAAATGGGAATTTCCTGCAAGCGGCGACAATATGATACACGTTGAACAGCTTCTGACACCTATTGTCATTGACGGAAAAGGCATCTGTGAGATAAGATATATTGTCTACAATGCAGATACCATAGCCCATGACATAGGTTTGCTTATGAATCAGGATATCATCCTCAATCTGAATGACAGAGCACCTATTGCAACAAGCGGTCTTTATCGCGATGTCGGTACCTACTATGTGGGTNNTGGGTATGGATGTACCTTTTTTCTGGCAGGCATTCGAACGCTCACCGGGATTTGGCGAGGATCAACTGATTGCAACCGGCTATCTGAGAGGACTTGAGGCTACAAAACCCGACTTGTTCACTATCGGAGATCAACTCTATTTCTATGCAACACGATGGGAAGTGGACACAGCAGCATACGCAGGAGACCACTACATTGACAGTGGAATGCTACTCAGATGGGAACCACAGAGCCTTAATCCTGATAAGTATATGAATATAGTTACTTATATTGGTCTGGGTGACGATGCCTCAACTGGAGACTCCATAATGCTCTTTACCCTTGCCCCTTCTATGCTCACAGCCAACTGCACCTCCATAAGTCCAAATCCCTTTGAGGTATCGCTCTTGGTTCACAACAAACATTTCGTTGATGGTTTATCAGGAATTCAGGCTTGTTTTAACTCGATTCCAGAGGGTATAACCCCAACTTATGGCGAGGGTCATTGGCCCGATACATGTCATCCAATCCCTAATCTGGACCTCGATGAAACAGGTTCTACTGCATGGCTTTTCGCCCTGGATTCGGGCTTTGTCTTTCCCGAAGAACCTGTGCAGTTTGTGTTTATTGTAGTAAGCTCTGATCTTGAAGATACAATTTGGGATACAGTTTACGTTGATATCCCTTCCCCAACTGGCATTCCGCCTACTGTATATCCAGTCAACAGTAAACGCTTTACAAGCTATGAATTCGACTCTGTTCTCTATATTCCATTCTTACCCGAGGACGATGAGGGCATAGACTACTCTTCTATGCGTGGCTCATCCGGACCGATCACCATCAGCTATTTCTCAGAGTGGTGGGAGTTGGAAGGGGATACGATACTCCTGTCCTCTCCACTATGGTATTCAACCCACGGGGACACAATCTTGTCCAGCATAACTGATCTTAAAGACATTAATGGCTGCAGAGCAGATATCCTGCCTGTAACCGATACACTGATCATTGATAGAGAAGCTCCGATTGTCACCGGTTCCTGGCCTACCTATGGCAGGCATGTGGATTCCATACCTGAAGTAACCTTTTTTGTGGAGGATTTGCCATCGGGTATTGATCCAACTTCAATCATCATATATGCCGACGATGAGCCATACACATATCCCGCCCCTGAGCTTTCATATACAGACACTTCTATTACATTCACTTCCTCAATCGTATACAATACAGAGGGCTATCCATTCGAAATCACCCTTCTTTATGTGTGTGACAATGTTAATTACGGACCACCAAATTGTATCACAGAGGAGTATACTCTTGCCACATGGGTTGACCCAGGAGCAGTTTCCGAAAGCCCTTCATTGCCACTTATACCTGGAATATCATCGATCAGACCAAATCCGGCAAATGCAAGTTTCGAGATTGAGTTTACATCGACGAGTGGGGGACTTCACAGCATGACCCTGTACACAACCAATGGACAGAGGTTGATGCATAAAGATCTTCTAATCGAAGCCCCTGGAAAAATTCATCAGATAGTAGATCTGTCAGTCATCGATTCGGGTATCTACTTAGTCAAGATCTATGGGCCCGGGATCGAAGATCAGGGTAGACTCTGTGTTGTAAAATAGGAGTTCATTATGTATATGTCGGTATATGTCACAGCTGAGAACGAGCAGGAGGCTGAGCGTATTGTCGAGACAGCTATATCGAAGCGTCTTGCTGCATGTGCAAACATTTTTCCTGTAAAATCCATCTACAGGTGGCAGGGGGAAATTGTTAGGGAGAATGAGTATGCGATCATTCTCAAAACAGAGCAGAGCTTATTTGACAGGCTGAAAGATGCAATTGTCGATGTCCACAGCTATGATATACCATGTATCGTTGCCTGGCCTATAGAGAAAGGATATATCCCTTATCTCACCTGGATAGCCGATTCTCTGTGAAGATAATCCTCTCGCGAAAAGGCTTCGACTCATCATACGGTGGCTGCCCATCCCCCATTCTGCCGGATGGCACTATGGTCTCACTTCCGATTCCACATAAAATTGGTATTCCATACACCAAAGTCAGTATAACACCAGAAATCAGTCTGAAAGACATTATGGGCGATCTATGCCCGGAGCCTGTGATGTCAGGAAAACGAGGTTCGCTCGATATGTTCTGTCATCTCGATCCTGACATCAATCACTTTTCAGTTCCAAGGGACTATGACTGGCGTCCAATATTCGGTCAGAACAATGCCGCTGCAGGACATCTGTTAAACAAAAAAGTCGGTGAAGGTGATATCTTTCTTTTCTTTGGATGGTTCCAGAAGACACGATATATGACAGATGGAAGACTTGAATTTTATGGAGACAGTTTTCATGCACTATTCGCATACTTTGAAATTGATTCTGTTCATCACTCTCCAGACCTCTTTTCTTCATCCATCCCTAATTTTGCGCTTTCACATCCACATATGCAATCTGAGTTTGAAAACTCGAAAAACAATATGCTTTTCATAAGCTCTGAGCATCTTTCCCTGGACAAAACAAAGAAGGGGGCAGCCATTTTCAAATGGGACGAACAACTCAAGCTCTCAGTTCCAGGAATGTCGAGGAGTTTTTGGGATCTGCCCTCCCCCTTCAGAAACACAGATATAAGCTACCACACAGAAGATTCGTGGAAAGATGGTCTGTTCAGAGCTCGCTCCCGTGGGCAGGAGTTTGTAGTTGAAGTTGACACAGATCTCCAGAACTGGCTGACAGCTTTTATCAAAGATAGAGATGTTTTTGGGAGTTTGTGAATATATTCCCTTGCTTTATTTGCCAGATTGACTTTTTTTCCTCAAATAGAAATTTCAACCATTGAGCAATGACAATGATCAGAGCAATTTTTGGTTTGGGAAATCCAGGCTCAAAATATGAAAAGACAAGACACAATGCAGGCTATCTTCTCACCGATTTGCTCTTGGATAAATTCAGAGCAAGCTGGAAACCAGGGAAGGGTCATTATTATTGTGCAAAAATCCGTATCAGAGGAGAAGAGAGGCTTTTGATCAGATCAACAACATTCATGAATGAGAGCGGTATAGCCCTTATGGATGTCCAGAGAAATCATGAGATTAAACCCTCGGAAATTCTCGTTGCCTATGATGATTTCGCCCTTCCTCTCGGAACACTCAGATTTCGTTCTTCCGGTTCAGACGGTGGTCATAACGGCATGAACTCAGTGATCTATCATATGGGGACTGAACGTATTCCAAGACTCAGAATAGGTATAGGTCCTCTTCCTGAAGACGGAGATGTTGTCTCTTTTGTATTGGATGACTTTGCCTCCACAGAGATCGAAACATTATCAATGGTTTTAAACAAGGCGGTCGATGGTGTGATTGAGGCTCTTTATAAGGGCATCAATAGTGCCCAATCGCAGTACAACAGAAACTATATTCAGAAAATAGAAGAGGAGTAATCATGGATCTGATGATTTACTATTACGTATCCCTCGGTATCGGCCTTTTTGGCATAGCCTTTGGCCTTCTGATTTACCGATCCATCTCGAAGAAACCCACAGGCAATGAAAGAATTCGCGAATTGACAATGTTGATCAGAAAGGGTGCCATGGTCTTTCTTCGGAGGGAATATTCTGTTCTCTCTATTTTTGTGATTATTGTGTTCATCGTTCTCTGGCTCGGGCTGGGTAAGGATATCGGCCTGCAGACCGCCATCGCCTTTCTTGCAGGAGCTCTTTCCTCTGTTATAGCAGGTTTCCTTGGCATGAACTCGGCAACAAGGGCTAATGGAAGAACAACATGGGCTGCAAAGACAGGCGGCACCTCCCTTGCTCTGCACATTTCCTTCCTCGGTGGATCTGTCATGGGTCTTGCTGTTGCCTCCCTTGGCCTTCTTGGAATACTTCTTCTTTTCTGGATATTCAATGCACCACATCAGGTCGGCATCATCTCCGGTTTTGCAATGGGTGCGAGTTCAATCGCTCTTTTTGCAAGAATTGGTGGCGGTATTTACACTAAGACGGCTGATGTAGGTGCTGACCTTGTTGGCAAGGTTGAAGCAGGCATCCCGGAGGATGATCCTCGAAATCCTGCTGTTATTGCAGATAATGTTGGAGACAATGTAGGCGATGTTGCCGGTATGGGCGCAGACATATTCGAGAGCTATGTAGGTTCCATCATAGCAACAATATCCATTGCGGCTACAGGCGCAGCATATGCTTCACTCAGGGCAGAATACATGCTCTACCCCATCATTGCTACTGCACTCGGTCTCCTGGCCTCGATAATCGGCATCGCAGCCATGAAAATTTACGAGAAGGGTGATCCCCAGAAAGCTCTAAACTATTCAACTTACACCTCGAATGTTCTCTTTTTCATCTTCGCCTATATTGCAGCGAAGCTCCTAGGTCTCCCCATGGGGGTGTTTATTGCGATCCTCGTAGGAAATCTCTGTGGTATCATCATAGGTCACATAGCTGAATACTATACATCTGGCAGACCAACAATACGCATAGCGGAGGCCTCAAAAACAGGTGCTGCAACAAATATCATCACCGGACTTGCAGTTGGTCTTGAGAGCGTTCTCGGTCCTGTTCTTACTATCACATTGGCCACCTACTTGGCCCACTACTTCGCCGGTCTCTATGGTATTGGCATTGCGGCTGTCGGTATGCTTGCAACTGTAGGTGTCACAATGAGTGTTGATGCTTATGGTCCAATCGCTGATAATGCCGGCGGAATTGCTCAAATGGCTGGTCTTGGCGAAAGGGTAAGAAAAATCACCGATAACCTCGACTCCATTGGAAACACAACCGCTGCGATCGGAAAGGGCTTTGCAATTGGTAGCGCAGCTTTGACCTCCCTGGCTTTATTCTCGGCCTATTCCCAGGCTGTACTAAGCCCAGGGGAGGTTTTCAGCATCGATCTTCAGCGAACCAATGTTTTCATCGGTCTTCTCATAGGCGGAACAATACCATATTTCATTGCTGCAATGACGATGAACTCTGTCGGCAAGGCTGCAAACAAGATGGTTGAAGAGGTCAGAAGACAGTTCAAGGAGATTGTCGGTCTCATGGAAGGCAAGGCAGAACCCGATGTAGAGAGATGTATCGATATCTCAACAAAGGCAGCACTAAAGGAGATGATCCTCCCAGGCATCATAGCGGTTACATCACCTGTAGCCATCGGCTTCCTCCTTGGAAAGGAAGGTCTTGGTGGCCTTCTGGCCGGAGTAACAGTATCAGGCGTTATGTTGGCTCTTTTTATGGCAAACTCAGGCGGTGCCTGGGATAATGCCAAGAAATATGTTGAGAGCGGTGGTCTTTGTGGAAAGGGCTCTGAAACACATAAAGCTACAGTTGTTGGGGATACAGTTGGAGATCCCTTCAAAGATACAGCCGGTCCTTCCATGAATATTCTGATCAAGCTCATCTCTATTGTTTCCCTAGTCCTGATGGCACCTTTATTGAAATAGCAACACTCTATTCCTTTTTTCCGAAAAGCCCACAAAAAGTGGGCTTTTTCTTTGCACATTGCAATTTGCTAAAACCACATCCCTATTGATCTGTACCTCAGACGATGAAAGCACACTTGTAACTGCCCCCTTTATAAATGAGTAGAAAAAAAATAAACTTCACTTGACAAATGGCTTTACTCAATTGTTAATTGGCATATTAGATGCACTTACTATAGATGCAATACTCTCAATTGAAAGGACGAGAGCATGGCCAGCAAAGTGGATTATCAAAGATTCTATATGAATAGACAAGGTTATACCCTTATCGAGGTTATGATTGTAGTTGTTCTTATGGGCGTTCTCGCCAGCCTTGCTATTGTAAGGTATTCTCAGGCAACAGCAAGAGCAAAAATGGTTGAAGCTGTTTCAATGCTCAAGAGCATGTGGGAGATGGAATACACCTATTATGTCGCGACCGGTGAACCGATCTCAGCCGACGGATTTATGGTCTACTACGGAGTTGAGGCTGGGGATTCCGACATTGAGAAGGAAAACCGAAGGCGCCTGTTGCAGATGGGACTTGATGAGCCATCGGGTGGCGGTCGTTTTTACTATGTAACTACCGAAGGTGCTGTCACATTTGCTTTCCCGAAGACTTCCGATTCACCCTTCGATTTTCCTGCTTCAGAAATCGACGGATCGCTGAAAAACATCGAAGTAGCAATAGACAATGACGGTCGTGTTTATGTCTATGAAGATGGGAATGTAAGAGAATTCAACTAAATTACAAGAGGTTAAGATATGACTAACAGCAAAGGTTTTACATTGATCGAACTACTTGTAGTGGTTCTCATTCTGGGAATTCTCGCTCAACTGGCGATACCGGTGTATCAACAGGCCTCGGAAAAGGCCAAATATAAAGAAATTGACATCAAGATGAAGGAGATACACACTGCTCTCAGGGCTTTTTATGCCGAGCATGGTGGATATCCTCCTGATGTATATCCCGGAGAAGCCCCTCCCGGTCTTGTCCCCGGCTTCCTCGATGAATGGCCAAATGAAGAAGATGATCCCTTTGGTTCACAATTTGACTATGAGGCATGGAGGGTAGGCGGCGAAAACTACTGGATTGGTGTGACCTATTTTGGTAAGAACGGCTGGCGTGACACAGGGGCACACAGCAGCAGCTGGTTTGTACAGCATGGCGTAGATGGAGTACCAATGAAGGAAAAGGACGACATGGGCATTCAGATCGCGGGGGATGGACCGATTACGACCAGCCATGTCGACCTCACTGTCTACCGTCAGGTTGGGGAGGGGACTTTCCGAGTAAGATAGAAGAAATCGATGGGTTTCCGCTTCATTGTTCACCAGTATTTTTTCAAAAAGGGCGGATTAATCAATCCCCCTCTATAGTTTATTGCGAATTTGATCTAAGCAACAACAAGCTCTCCATCAAGCGCATCTATCTTCACAAAGTCACCTTGTTTGATGCTTCCTCTGAGAATTGCATCGGCAAGCATTTTGTTGAGATCGCTTTGAACAACTCGCTTTATCGGTCTAGCTCCGAAAAGAGGATCATAACCCCTGTCTGCAATCAACGAAACAGCAGAGTCGCTGATAGAGATACCGATGTTCTGCTCGTTGAGTCTCTTCTTTATCCGCCCAAACTGAACCCTGACAATCCTCTCAACAACATCCTTTGTCAGTGAGTTGAAGACAAGGACATCATCTATCCTGTTCAAGAACTCGGGTGTAAAGTGTCTTTTCAGAAGTCCTTGCAGCTCATCAACAAGTGTGTCCGGCAATCTTCCAGTATTACCCGATTCAATAGACTCGATAATCCTCCGCGATCCGATATTGGACGTCATGATCAGTATGGTATTCTTGAAAGAGACCTTTCTGCCCTTGTTATCGGTGAGTACTCCGTCGTCAAGGAGCTGCAGAAAAATGTTGAAAACCTCAGGGTGAGCTTTTTCTATCTCGTCAAACAGTACAACACTGAATGGATGTCGTCTGACCTGTTCGGTAAGCTGTCCACCTTCCTCATAACCTACATACCCCGGAGGTGCACCTATAAGTCTCGATACAGAGTGCTTCTCCATATATTCTGACATATCTATTCTTATGAGCTCTTCTTCGGAATCAAAGAGAACCTCGGCAAGGGTCTTGGCAAGCTCTGTTTTTCCAACTCCTGTTGAGCCAAGAAAGATAAAGCTGCCGAGTGGTCTATTGGGATCTGACAGATTTGCCCGAGCAATGCGAACGGTATTCGCAACAGACTCGACAACATGATCCTGCCCAATAACCCTCTCTTTCAGTCTATCCTCGAGCATGAGCAACTTCTGCTTTTCCGATTCGGTTATTCGTGATACAGGTATTCCTGTCCACTGGGAGAGAACATCGGCG
>NPIE01021656.1_pt1 | contig 16930 bp, 12 predicted proteins | sample 8637661 | NCBI WGS metagenome assembly NPIE01 (sample SAMN07420842, study PRJNA396082) | bioreactor metagenome | isolation source: sample BA12 brine-fed electro-methanogenic bioreactor BA | place: Japan: Kochi | collected 2016-12-09 | reverse complement strand
ATCTAACATTAGTAGAAGACGCTGTGTATTTCGTGGTGGATGAGACTAAACTTTTTGTACTTAAATTTGACCCTCGTGGCGTTCAAGAGTTGAATAGAATTGTGATTGAGCTACAGGAGGACCCACGAGCGAAGTGAGGAAGATATGAAACCGTTCAATGATGCAATAAAGCAGGCCGATTACTTATCTCGCCGAACCTCCCGCATCATTCTTAACGAAGTAGAGGGAAGTACAGTATTAACACGCGATTTAAGGAAAGTTCTTTTAGATTCAGTTAATGATTTTAAACGAGATATTATTAGGTATATTTACGAGATAGATGAATGACCTTTCCCGCTTCCTAGCAGAAGTTGACTCCTCTTTTTCCATGAGAAATTCCAGAGAAATTATCTGGGAATTCCTGGTAGATGATGTTAAACGCCTATTTAAGGATAGTCTGAGAAGTAACTTATTTAGAATTTTCGAGATTCAGAATTACCCAGCTATCGCAGAATTTCTGATTGAAATATTGGATTATCATCTGGATGTTGTAGATGATTTCTATGAGATTACTGGAATTGATATTTCATTTGGAAGATTAGTACAGTCTCATCGCGTTAATCTTGAAATTTTAGGTGACTATTCTGATTTTGTGGCGGGTAAGGTGGCTGCTGGGGGCAATCCGAAAGGTAATAAGAAGACTGCGGCGGCTTGGCAGGCGATCTATATTAACTTCAAGGACTATAAAAGTCCAGAATTATATTACGATATTATGGATCAACGCCATGCCTTTTGGTCGGCTCGAAAACTAGCTCCTTTCTGGTACTGGTATGCTAGACCGGTGAATGACGATTCTTACGCCTTTCCTAGTCAGCACCCTTACCCAATGGAATTAGAATTAGATCATATTGTTGCTAATTTAATTCGTGATATTAACTTTGAAACGGACGAAATTAGAGTAGAGATCGAATATGAGAAGTTCGCCGAGGACCGTGCTAGAGACTTACTTCAAGATCAGCCTAAAACTGTCCCCACCCCAAGAGAACCGGTGGTAGTCATAAAGCTCGGGGGCAGAGATACTAGTCAAGAAGAAGTTCGCGCCAAGCTGGCATCCGGGGAATACGTACTGACTAAAAAATATGCTCAGGATATTGGCGGCAAAATAATAATAATTCAGAGCATCCAGCGGTCTGTAGGACGGACGTTCACTGGCTCTAGACTTGAATTCCCAGGAGAACACAGTGTGGATTGAAAGAAAGATTCATTTATCTTTACATAAGTATTTAACGGATATAATTGATGGTTCTGTGCGGGTAGTTGATGAGTCTCCGGACGAAGAACTATCTGTATCCACAGTGGCTATTGTGTGGGGCAGTATTTACAATCAGCCCTTTGAACATGGAAGTGAAGAAATAGATATTCTTTCGTGGAATATCTTGATCTATGCTGAAACTTTAGCCAAACGTGACTATTTATTACTACAGATATATAAGAGTCTGAAAGATCATTCGGTAGAAGTTTATGATTATCCGGACAATGAGGAATCTGTAGTTGGTAGGGTTTTTATTGATAAAGTAATGGGGCAGCCAACTCGCGTTCCCTCAGAATTGGCCGAGCGGCTCCACTATAGAGCTCTAATTAAATTTCAAACGATTTTTCAGGAGGAATAGAAATGGCACGACGCCTAGCAATTCCCTTTAAACAATTAAGTCCTCGAATCGTGGGTGCTGAGGGGGCCTATCGCCCCGCCAGGATTCAGCGGTTTGAAATTCGAGGCAATTTTCCGACCAGGGATATTCGAGAACATGGTAATCCCCAGCTTGCTGGAATTGCCGTGGATATTCCTGAGTATACCGTAACTCTTGCAGCACTTGACGTCTCTATCAAACTTTTTTCAGCTCTTACTGGGACTGATCCAGATAATTATCCCAGCGAAGGGGTGTCTGTAAATGATTTGACTGAGGTTGACATTGTTGCAGATGTACGCTCTGACACTGTAGCAGACTACGTTAAGGCTCTTCTGGTGAGAAAGGCTCGGGTACAGAGTGCTCGATATGCCTACTCCGTAGATGGAGATTCTACTGAGGAATACACCTTGGGCGCCACTACCCGCTACAGCATTTCAAATGATATTCTGGTGGATACCTTTGAAGCAGCTGCAACCTCCCCACAGTCCCTCTCTGAAACCCCAGAGCAACTTAAGAGCGGCAATTACGCCCTCTCGGTGATCCTTGATGGGGTGTACCTTACTGAGGTTGCTAGTGGTCCAGGGTCTGGGGAGTATTCCATCTCTGGGAGCAGCATTTCTTTTGCTGACACTATTGAATCCAAGCTGGTTGTAGTTTACAAAGCCTCTCCCACAGGGGAAAATTGGACGGATGTTAGTGACAGCACCATTCCCATCGTTATCACTGGTAAGAATGTTCCAGTAGAGATTTCTACAGATAATATCCCTCGGGTGCAGAGTGTGAATGTTAATATTAACCTTGCAGCTAAGGCCATTAAGGAACAGGGGAATGTTAAGGTGGTAGGTTATACTTACCAGATCCCGGAAATTACTGGAGACCTCACCGTTCTTGACACAGATCTCGATCTTACCGCCCTGTTTAGTACGGGGAATATTAACAGCGAGGACACTGAATTTAAGTCCTGTGAGTTGCTTACTGCTCGGGATTTAGACTTGTACATTAAACTTCGTGATCCCGCTGATCCGTGTGTAGTCAGTGGAAATGTCCTTAAGACTATTAAGGTGCCGAACATTCAGCTTACTGGAGAAACTTACACCTCTAATGTTGGCGACAACCTGGGGTACGTACTTAACTTCAAGAGTGCAGACGGCAACCTCATCGTCTATTCTGGCGAACCTGTTTAGTTTAGACAGTTAAATAACGGATTTCTTACAAGGGGAGCAGGTAATAAACCTATTACCCTGCTCCCCTTTTTTCATAGGAGACACATGGATATTTCAAAGTTATTCAGATGGACTGCGAAAGTAATTTTAAAGGATCTAGACGGGATGCCACTCAGAGACGCCAACGGGGAACCCGTCTGGGTATATATCAGAATCGTTGGAGACAATGATTTAGATACGATTAGAAAATATGCGCTAAAGGAATCAAGAAAGGCTCGCAAAGCGTTCACCGAGGATATTGACTACTATCTTCCTGACTTGGGGTCTTTGAAAAAAGAGGAACTCATTTCTCTAATTTTATTGGGGGAAATGACTGAGATTTACAAGCAAGCCGAAAGAGACACTGAAATTAATTACCCCTCAGCCAAGGATTCCTTAACGTTAGAACAAGAAGAGGAATTGTCTGAAAAACTTGAGACCTACTTTGATCGGCTGCATGAGGCAGTTTTAAAAAACACTAATAAGCTTCTAGAGGAGAGGAGACAGCACTACAATTTACGGGAGCTGGAGTTTCTCCTCCCCCTAGCCCAAAAGAGATACATTGACAAAATGGCTGAGGTTGAAATGTCTCGGGCACATAATGATGGTATTTTACGCTACGCTATTTTTAAAGACGAGGAATTTTCTATTCCCGCGTTTACTTCTTTTGAAGAGGCGGCTAACGCCTCTGCGCACCTCAAGGGTCAACTAATCGAAGCTTATACTAAGTTATCTCTAAAGGATACTGAGTTAAAAAAATAGTTTTTAGCAGTACGCTTAGAAAACAGTGGCGTATTGCGAAACTTTCTAACCAACCGCTTCATCCAAAGATTGTCTCGACTTATAATCTTCCTTGGACGCTTGCTTATACGTACCGAAAGCAATCCCAGTTAGATTCATTTGAAGAGCTGCCTAAAGATAAGCGTCCCCCAAAGAGCATTATTCATAATGAATACAAATTAACGAAATGGCTTGAAACGGTGTTTGAAGAAAAGAAACCTCTTGATAAAGAAATGGTATTAGACCTAGGAGACATTGATTAGATGTCAAACATAAATGATTTAGGCCGTCGCCTACAAGAGATACAACAAAGACTAAATAATATACACGAGGCTTTCAAGGGAGTTTCTAAAGAGGGGGAGCAGTTAAACATAGACTTTACTCCCCTCAAAAGTGGTTTAGAGTACGTTGATAAGTTACTGAGCGCTTGGGAAAGATCCTCTGGTGACCTTTCCTCTGCAATTAGTCGGGATGCCGATCAGATGGCAACTAGCATCACGGAAGTGGCTAGCGCCTACGAAAAAGCACTCCGCGCTATCGAGACTCTGAAAGGTCAGATTGTTCCTGGTGCTGGGGCAGGGTCTGTGGAGGACATTCGTAGCTCCCTCATTTCTGGACGCCTCCGTTTGGGAAAATCCTATGAGACTGAGATTGGAGGAGAGTCCCGAATAATTCAACAGATCATCGACGCCTCCACGGGAAAATTTACAGGATCTCGGCTAGAGCAGCAGGGCCAGGACTTTGCTACCTTTGCCGCAGAGGCACAGAAATTCTTAGAGCCGCTGCGAGAAATTAAAATTCTATCACCAGACATTGCTGAAGATATTAAAAGGATGTCTGAATCGGTTAAAGAATTTTCTGAAGCTTATCCCGGATCTTCTGCTAGTAATTTATTGACTGTTTTTGATGACATTACCAGACGCTTAAAAATTACAAGCACTGCTGCCGACGCCTTACAGAAAGTCTTCTCAGATTTATTCCAAGAGTTTGAGAAGATTGTACAATCCCCCGCACCCACAGACAAGGTAGAAGCTTACCGAGAATTCTTATCTACCCTTGCGCCAGATGTTCAAAGCGCAATGATTTCTCAAGGACAGCTCAGAGGTTTTAAAGGCAGTCCTATTTTGGAGCGGGGTCAGGGAGAGGGCGGAGTTTTAAATGCAAAGATTGTAGGAGATTGGGAACAAGCAGTAAGAAAACTTGGTAATGAGTTTGACACTTCTGCCGAAAATGTGGAGAGACTCGTTCAACATATCGGGGAGTATCTCCAGTCTGTAGGTCGGGGATATGAGGAAGTAAGAGTTCTATCTACAGAATTGGACGGTTTAACCGGGCGCTACAAGGTGCTAATTGAAACTGTAGATCGAGCTGGAAATGTGATCACAGACTTTTCTGGGCGTGTTGAGGTAGACGCAGCTACTGGGGAGGTTCGCGCCGGTTTCCGTTCGGGACAGCAGTTCGAGGGCCGAGCTCAGGGGGATTGGGTTAGAGAGAACTTGGACTATGTACGCCAGATATACTCCACCGCTCGGGGGCAATTAGAGACTGAGGTTTCTAACCTTCTTGAGCAAGAGGGTATTAGAGGCGTTGAATTAGCCAAGACCCAAATCAATGAATTTACTGGGGAAATAGAGCTCCTGATAAATTATATCCGGCAGCTTGGGGACGGTACCGAAAAAACTGAGAGCATCTTTAGACGTTTTGGAACTACCATAGAAGAAGGCGTTATGAGAGTAACTGCCCCCGAAGATCCCGCAGTGGCCAGACTTCAGGGGATTAGTAATCAATTTAGCCCTGGGGGTCGCGAAAGGTTTACGGCAAATCTTTTCGAATCCATGGGGGATACTTTTCAGATCGAGCACATTAGAGGTGCTTATCATGATGTCGCCTCGGGTTTAATCCGAGTCCAGCTTGCCGCAGAGAGTACCTCGGGGGTGATGTCAAACCTGAATCTAACCTTTGATCGTCAGGGGCGCTTAGTTGACGACACCAGTACGCGGTATAAAGGCTTCTCTGAGGCCTTGAATGAGGCGGTAGCGCGGGTGCTCCGTTATGCTATCGCGGCGAATCTCGTTTATAGCGCGATTAACCAGTTAAGAGAGCTCCCCGGAGTGCTGGCGGACTTAGATCAGTCCCTTTCAAGGATCTCCACCATGACCCCGCTTACGCGGGAGCAAACAGGGCGCTTCTTTGATTCTGCTGTGCAACTCGCTAAAGAGTACAACTTTGAATTACAAGAGGTTTTACAGACTTCAGAAAAAGCCCTTCAGGTTTCTGGACAGGGGGGCACTGAGCAAGCACTCATCCTAATGGGGGATGCTCTGCTTTACGCTAAAATCTCTGGGCAGGCCTTAACTACCTCTTTAGATACCATGCTTGCGTCTTTAAATCAGACTGGAATGGCGCTTACTGAGGGCCGAGAATTACTAGAAAGTTGGATCGTTCTTTCTCGCCAATTGGGTGTAGATCTTCAGTCGTTCGCTACCGTTTATGCCTCGGTGGGGTCGCTGGCAACCCAGGTTCTTTCTAGTGACGTGGATGAGGCTATAGATCAATTCAACGCAATGATCTCAGTGATGGAACTCTCCACTGGAATGAGCGACGACCAATTATCCAGTTTCTTTAAGACCTCTTTTGCATCTTTTGCCTCGCCCGAAGTAATCAAAAGTCTGCAAAACTACGGGATTGAGGTTAAAGATGCTGCGGGAAATACTCGGGATCTCTACGATGTATTTGAGGAAATTTACGCCCTTACAGTTCAATACGGGGCGGCTACTCCGGGAGCTTTGACAGCCATTAGTAGTTTGCTGGGAAGAGGTGGGGCGCGGCAGGCGGCCCAAGTAACGACCCTGATTCAAGAGTGGGGCAAGGTAAAGACCGCCACAGAGATTTCTAGAGAGGCGGCGGTAGATTACGACGCCTTCATGGAAGAATTACTTACCAACTTGAGCTCAAATATGACAAGCCTTCAGAATTCTTTCCAGTCTTTATTAATGTCTCTAGGAGATGCGGGATTAACCAGCCTGCTAAGTAATCTTACAGGAGTAATTGAGAAGTTAGTTAATGTTTTTGATAACTTTGATGAATCTTTGGGCAGCACTTCGGTACAGTTATTGATTCTACTTCCCGCCCTACTCAAAGTACGCTCGGCCATTGCGAGTTTAGCTTCTAGGGAATTAGAAGAAGGTGTGACCCTCTTTTCTGGGCAAGGCATCTTTAGGAATTTTGGGGCTTACATGGACGCCTCAAAAATCCCTCTCGGGGAAACTGAGAATTGGGCCTATGCTTTGGCGGCGGGAATTACTACATCTTTAACCGCAGCTCTTTCTGGAGATGAGGCGGGCATGGCAATTAGTCGTGGTCTTGCCAGTGCAATTGCTATGGGTTTAGGAACCGCTGTCGGTGGTCCTGTAGTCGGTGTAGCTGTGGCACAAATGGTACAAGTTTTATTCTCTCTGATCCAAACCGAGATGGAAAAGTACGACTTACTAAGAACTCTTTACGAGGACCAAGATCTTTCTGGACTGGTTTCTGAAAGCCGCGCCGGAGAAATTCTTAGACGAGACGTGCTGGGAACAGGAGAAAGACGCTCCTTAGAAGCTTTAGCAGCTACTGCTTTACGAGCAACGGATACCCCTGGGGGACGTCCTACAGGACAGCTCTTAATGCAACGTGCGGAGGAGTTAGCGGCAACTGCGGGTCCGTTACAAGAGGCCGCGCAACTTTACTTAAATCTTCAAGTAGAGCTTTCAGAACAAGAAAAGATGGAGGCGGAAGCTGAGGTAGAGGCTCTTGCAGAACGGTTGACTACAAATCTAACTGCGGAAAGATTCTCAAAAATTAGTTTCGGATTTGATTCCTTCACTGACTATACTCAATCTGAGGAATATCTTAGAGGGATTGAAAGATTACAAGAAACTGCTTTTAGAAGATTCGCTATTGATCAAACATTAAGTAGACGAGATTATTCTGCAATTACCGAACCTGGGGGAGCCCTATTTACTACAGCGCCTAACATGGCGAAGGCAGCTTGGGATAACTTCGGGGAGAGTGTGGAAGGAGTTTCAGGCTCTTTTCAAGATCTAGAGATGAACTTTCATGATGTAATCGAGTTGTTTGCTTTCACAGGGGAAATGTCCAGTTTTGTCGGGGGAGAGGTATCCAAACTTTCTCAGATGAAGACTGCCACTATCGAGGGCACAGTTTCTGTAGAAGAATATCGGGAAGAGTGGGAGCGTGTCTGGATTTTGATCCAACTTCTTTCGGATGAGTTAGAACGTTCTATTGCCTCTGGGTTGAGTATGCCCGGCTTTATTGATTGGAGAGATACTACCCCAGACCAAAGAGCTGCTGCGATCAGAAATGCTCGTGTTTATCAGGATGCTTTTGCGGATACTTTGGGTTGGATGGAAGATGAGTACGAGGCTTGGCAAAACCAGCTCGACCCGCTTTATCTGCGAATTGACGATGCCGAGTTTGAGGAACTTTCAGAGGGAATTGCGCAATGGGCACTTCAGTTAGGAATGGAGGCCTCTAAAGCTTTTGATGAAGGTTTTAATATTCGACGCTTAAAGGATTTAAGTCCCGATATGTGGTCAGAATTTGAACGCCTCAATCGTTATTGGGTGGAGTACATCGCGCGAGCACGGGGAACAGATTCCGCCAGCTTGCTAGAGAGTGAGGGGGAAACTTTCAATTTTGTTCTCGGAGAAGGTAATGAATTACGCTCTATTCTCTCTGTTGGGGAAGCTATAAACTTTGTACTCCAGGATATTCTAGAAGTAGAACAAAAACAATTAGAAGGAATGTGGAATATTCCCGATGGGGCCACCTTCTGGGTTCCGCTAACCTCCCTCTTTTATCAAAATCAAGGCGGAGCAGGTGTTCCCACGCTTCCAGAGGTGGCACAACTTGAAAAAGCTGGGGAGGACCTCAGCGGATCTTCTGTGCAACTAAATGAGTCTGGAGATCGCTTAAAGAGCGCCGCAGAAGTGTTTATGGATTTGGCTACCTTCCGTTGGGGGGAGGCTGAGGCTGATTTAGGTCCGAGACCGGACGCCTCCGATGTAGGAGCGGCTTGGAAATCCTCGGAAATGACCCCAGAATTAATCTGGGAATGGCTCAAGCGAGGCAGTCGCGGCACAGAGGGTCCTTTCAGAGACACAGTTGCCGAGCGGGAGGCACGCCTCTCAGACTTAGAGGAGGGACCTTTTACTAGTGAAGCTACGGAAGCAATCCTACGCTTGTCGGACGCTATCCAAGACCGCTTCCCCTCCCAACGTCAACAAACCTCCCCCATGATGGACTTCCTCCAGTCGCCATTAGAGTCTCTTAAAGAAATGTTTTTAAACCTTACAGAAAGATTCTCACCGCTAAGCAGCGCAGATACTGTTCCTACAGGTTTAACAGAAGTTACGGTGAATGTTCCTGAACCATCGAAAATAGATGTTGAATCTAGTGTAAATGTACAGTTGATTATGAATGAAAGAGTTATTGCTCAAGTCGTACAACGCTACTTAGCAAGAGAGGCTAAACGAACGATTAAAGAACGTACCATTACTGCAACCATAGGTAGGGTATAATGTGGAAATTAGATGATACGAGAATTTATGTAGAAAAGGATTCCGGGTGGTATTGTACTCCGAGAAAAGGAACTGTAGAACTTCTGGACACCGAATACTCAATTATTCATACCGCAGGAAGGCCCTCCTATAAGCGAGACTTGACCTTTGTTGTTTTTAGCGGTTATTACACCGAAATCCTACCAAAACTCTCTGTGGACTCTGTAACACTCTTAGAAACGGGAGGTAGCACTACTTCCGTGAGTATTTTAGAGATGAGGCCTGAGCGGCTGTATGACTACCTTGGGAGAGAGATATTTCGGGTAGATGCCAATTTAATTGAGGTGGATTAATGCCTGTCAGGAACCTGTCTTATGCGGTGACTATCGACTCCACCTCGGCCCACGTGATTTCTGTAGACATAGATTTTGGATTTAAATCCCCAGTTACTAAGTGTCAGATAGCCACGGATGATGCGCCCCAGAGCTGGTTGGGGAAGGACGTGTCCGTGGCTATCGGACTCGACTCTCTGACTACAATTTTTACTGGGAACGTAGTAGATATAGCTTATAATCGTCCCAATGAAATTTATACAATAACCGCCAATAATATCTTAGATCGAGCCCAAAAACATTACTTAGTATCCTCCTCATTAGATACTCCTTGGACTCGAAGTAGTATTGCCGCAGAAACTTTGGTCGGAGATTTACTGGCTGAGGCCGGAATTACTAACTACAGTGGTTGGACATCTGGTTTCACTTTCGGGGTCAGCTACCCTGTAGAATTTAATCTTTTGTCGGTTTTAGACGCTATTAGTCAGATAAATAATATTTTAGCCACTAATATTTATGTAATTGGAAGTACTGTATATTGGGACCAGACACAGCCCGTTCCAGGGACGCCTACCAAGACTGTATCAGAGTTTATTTCCGTAGATTATTCTTACGGAACGAAAGATTTAAGAAATAAAGTAGTTGTATTTGGCCGCGATGGAATCTATGCTGAGGCCTCAGCAGTGAGTCCCTACCTACCCCCGGACTTCTACCAAACAGCAATTGTTTCTTCAGAAATGATTGATCAGCAGGGCATGGCAGATCAAGCGGCTAATTATAACTTAACGCTATATAATAAACTAACTGAGGAACTTCGAGTAGACATTGAGGGTGATGCCTCTATATCAGTTCGAGACACCGTGACCGTCGAGAATTCTGGGGTCGGGGCGGATGCAGATTGGTTTGTCTATAGTGTTAAACATTCTTTTATGGATACTTTTACCTCGACACTGTTTCTGAGGCGCTAATGGTACATGCAATTATAAACTCCGTACAATACAATATCGCAGAGCTTGAGATTGAGTATGACATTTGTAAAAGCTCTGGTACCGCGAGCTTTATTGTAGATAGAGCCGTCTCTATCACTCCTTTTTCTGAAGTAGAAATTGTAGCTTACGGTACTACTTGTTTTAAAGGCTACGTAGATCTCGTAAATGTTACTCCATTAGAAGGAACTCTTGTTTCTTGTGAGTCTCCGATGATCTTAACTAAAAGAACTTGGTTTCAAACTACCTACATTTCTGAAGGAGAAACTGCCTCCTATTGGGAGGAACATTTCTTTAATCTTAGTTCTTTAACTAACTATTCTTTAGAGCATGAGTCTAGAAATATTCCAGAGGATCATTCTTGGGGATTCTCTACAGCTTTTGAGGCCCTCAAAAACTTGGCTCAAATAACAGACTCTCAGGTTTATCCTGACCGTACCGGGAAAATTATTATTAAGCCCATGGCGGAATCGGGGGTCGTGAAAACAATTTCTCACTATGAGACAGCAGATACTCAGTGGAATAATGAGTCCATACGGAATCGGGCGGTAGTCTGGGGAAGAGATGTTTCGGCAGAGGTAAGTACCTCCTCTCCTTATATTAATGAGAGCCGCACTGCGGCGGTCTCTACATACCTAATTGAAAGACAGGGAGCCGCTCAAGAGCTTGCACAAAAGATCTTAGATACTTTTATTGAGCCTCGTTATATTGTGTCGTTGCTCATAGATGGAGACGCTTCTTTAAGTTTAAATGACTACATCTCAACGCCTTTTAGAGACGGCGCAATTACACAACTGAGACATTCTTATAACTATGAGAGATTTGTAACTGAAGTAGTTATAGGAGAAATTTGTCCCAACTTTTTCGGAATTGCCTTGAAAGAACCGCCCATTTTCCTCTCAGGAGTAGATGCGGGTGTTTGGATGACTGATTCTCTCGGAGACTCTTGGGAGAATATCTCGGGAACAACTCTTTTAAATACTACTGTTAGGGCTATTCATTCCGATGGAACTTATCTCTGGGCGATTACTGATAATAATATTTATAAGAGTTTGAATAAAAATGGGACTTGGACTTTGTGCTCTAAATTAGAGTCGTTTGATGTAGAAGGAACTACTTATAATTCTTCAGATTTTAGATTTAAAGATATTATCACTGACTTTGGGCAGGTTTATGTTGTGGCGCAGGATATTAAATTCAGACAAATTGTGGTACTAATGTCCAACGATGGTTTAAATTTTAACTACTTGGCGGTGGTCAGATGACCGAATGGAAACTTTTCAATGATTATATCTACGCCGTGGATGCCTACGACCAGTCTCTACTAGGCTACAGTGTGCACAAAGAAACTCCAGATACTCTCCTAATCTTCGGTCAAGAAACGCATAAGGAGGAAGATCCTGAGACTTACGAGGAGATTGAAGTTTCTGACCCCAATGGAACCTTGTATCGTTATACAGAATCTACCAATACTTTGACAAAAATTTGTGGCGATCTTGAATCTGTTTTATCAGAATATGTCACAACAAATTTTGGAGGCTTTACCTATAACTATTGGGGTGGGGGCTTCATTATCACCGATGAAGCTCATCCTTTGATTGCGCTAAATGTTTATACTAACAGTTATACTGATGGAGGCGTAACCTATTCGCTAGAACGTTGTACCGTAGTTCTTAGAGCTACTGTTGAGGGTTATACCGCTCTTTTTGATTCTTATACTTCCAATTATTATACAGAAGTTCGTCGCCCGACCCTTTACAGCATTACCCCCTATTTTATTGGGCACATCTCCTACAATTCTATTGGACATCGAGGTATCTGGGGCAGCACTGTTCCTGCAATTGGGTTTGTAGGTGCTACTAGTGACTATCGCTACCCTGTGGAACTACTTTACACTAATTCCGGAAAACGCCTCTATTTTAAGGGCCAATTTTCCACAGATACCTTTGAGTTACATCATGTACCTCCAGAAGTTAAAGTCTATGTCAGAATTTCCTCTAGTGGCTTTGAGTTGTTCGGGAGTGAGCCAGCCTATTTAACGTATGAGGATGGATATACCGGATCTGCTTGGAACGAGGATACCTACAGAATAGTCAATACCACTACAATTGGAGCTTATTTAACAGGAACGTCTTTCGGGGCCTTGGATCTATTGAGTGAAATTCATAATCGAATTGAGCGGGGGGATTCAACTCTCTTCTACGCAGATCGCTATTTAGTAAGAGGTGACGGGGAGGTGCTCGACGCGGAGTTCGCCACTACGGGGCAAGTTGGGAGTCACCCTCTGAGCTCTTTGCATAACTGTACCACCAGCAACAGTTTGACGCTTGATGCGGATTTTCACCTTAAAAGTTACACTCAAACCAATCAAGTAAACACCCAAAGCCGCCGAGATGGAAATCTGTATCGGAAATCCGGAGATACCTCGGGCTGTACCGACCCTCAGTGGGACTCATTAGATCTCCCAGAGAGTGGTACCTATTCTTATTCCTACGCCTATGGACGTTTCTATGTTTGGAACACCGGCTTATTTTTTACGCTTTATTACACAGATTATCCCGATAGTTTTAACGGATATGTGACCTTTTTTGGGATTGATCATGCCTACTTGCCATTTGTAGCTAAAAAATATGGCTTTAGTAGTGACACTTTGCCTCTAGAGGCTCGGCGAGGCTACCATCTAAGAGATAATATCTATGCTACTAATGAGTTAGATGGGTATATCCATTATATTGAGTGGCCTTTTTATTTACAGGCAGACCCCACATCCATCACAATTCTTGGAGATGAGTTAGTCATCGGAGGAAGTACCGATAGTATTGAACTTCCCTCAGGAACCGTATTTCTAGTTTCTGGGGAAGTTTCAACTCAAGAGGCATCTTTGTCAGGATGGAAAGAACGTCCCATATTCGCTCAAGTAGAAATTCCGGAATTATCCGCCTCTGGATACGTTCCCACCAATAATTACACTCAGATATTACCCTCGGGAAATTTCTCCTTAGTGAAGGAATTTAATAATACAATCTTGCTCCACGGAGATCTACTACCAGACCGCTTACTTCAAATTGTTCCGGGCATTTCCGTAGATAACCTTTCTTATAATCTTCCCTCAGGTATTTCCCGCTCCGTAGATTATGATTCCAACGATAATATTTATCTTAGTCTTAATGTAGAATCAACAGGAAGAGTTTACACACTTTCTGGAGAAACTTGGTCCTTAGAACGGATTGACGATCCTATCTCTACCGCATTAATCACTGAGGACGATTTTATCTTTATTGGTCACTCTGGGACTATTCCGGGGGTGACTCGTTATACTACCTCATGGCAGGCTGCTGATACCGGGCTGCCATCGGGCATCATTGTAACCGACTTAGAAGAGGATTTTTATGCCGATAGATGACATGTTTAGCATATTAGATGATGAAATTAATTCGAGGATTCGTTCCGCCTTACTAGGGTTTTCACAGGGGGGTAAGGTGGTTTTAGGCGGGGTGTCTGGGGAAGATGGGGGCTCTGGCTCTCCCCCAGGAGGATTCGTTGGTCAATTGGCCCAGCAATATATTACTTATGATACTACAGAAGGAGCGAGTCTCACTGGAGATGGTTCCTTGGTGGATAATTTAAACCATATTCGACACCGAATTCAGTCTCTTGAGGACGTAGGCTCCGGTTTTGCTCCTTATAACTTTACCCAACTTTTAGATACCCCCGCAACCTATAGCGGCGAGGCGGGAAAAATCCCCCAGGTANNGTCACAATCTCTGGCGCCGACATTGGATCTTTTCTGGACTTGTCAGATACACCAGACACTTTCAGCGGTCAGGGCAGTAAATACGTTCAAGTATCCGAGTCAGAAGAGGGACTTCAGTTCTCCGTCCTCTCTGGAATTACGCATGATAGGGCGCACGATGTTGAGAATTCCTTGGATCACGAGACTACATGGGTCGATACTTCACTGGTTTTAAAACCTGATGGGACAGGCGGGGTAGAGTTTTCCTCCCTCTCTCATGCCGAGTTGGCCGGTGTCGGTGCGGATGACCATCACACTCGCTATGCTGACAGCGAGGCTGTGGCCGCCATGGGCACAAAAGGAGATACAAATCCGCTGCATCACGACCGGTATTCCGACACGGAGGCCGCATCTGTGGCTGCGGCCTTGGATGCTTCGCAAGTTATTGGGGATCTTTCAGATGTAAGTCCCACGGCACCCAATCCCGGGGATTCTTTAGCCTGGAATGCCTCTAACAACCAGTGGGAACCCGCAGCTATCTCCGGAGGAGTTCTATTCTCCGGATATGACAACAGTCTAGTGAAGATTACTGGCACATCTTTGGAAAGTCTTGAGGATTTTCGTGTGGTAACTGAGTCTCTAGATGTCGGCACTTCGGCGGAGGGGACTTTCTTAAGCATTTCCTTCGATAGTAACTCATCCTTCTATTCGTCCAATATGTACCAAACCTTTACGGCGGATAGAAATGCACAAATTACCGGCGGATCTGTTCGCTTGCGGTTAGCCGCTACGCTGGACCCAACAAACATATCAATTACTTTAAGAACGTATGATGGATCTATTCTAGATACTTATAACACCACAATCTCGCAGCAAAGTTGGCATCATGTTCCTTTTAGTTTTGATAATATCTCGGTTGTCGCTGGCTCTATGTACAGATTACAGATTTCCCCCGAGAACACCGTATATTGGAACTGGAGCTCAGAAGATATTTATGATGGCGGGTCTGCTTCTCCTGCTGGCGGCGATGCCTATATGAGTTTGACAGGAATTTGGCCTGCAATAGAGATATTTCCTTCAGGTGATATTCGGTATAACCTAAATAACAAGGGGCCTATAGTCAGTGACCTTCTTGGGGACGACTTCTTCAGAATCCTGGTCAGCGGTGAGTATCTTGTTGCTAGCCCCACTGAAGATCCGTCCAATGCCATTCGCTGCAAAGATTTTAGCGCCTCCATGATAAACTTAAATGACTTGGCCGACGTGGACGCGGCTGCGCCCGCCGATGGCGCGCCCCTGATCTGGAGTGCGACCACGCTGACGTGGGAGCCTGCGACGGGGACGGCGCTACTGGAAACAACTGGACTGAAACTCGACCAATCTACCCCTCAGACACTAACAGCAAGTCCTATATTTAATAATCTAACAGCAGGGCGAATACCGTTTTTGAGTGCTGGGAGTCTATTGGTAGATGCGACAACATTTACCTACCAAACCGGCGCCAGTCCGAATCTACTGGTGCAGGCCGCAAATGCTGCCCATGCGCCACTACTAGTCAAAGGCGCGGCGTCACAAAGCGCTAACCTCACTGAATGGCAGAATAGCAGCGGAACAGTTTTGAGTGCTGTTAACAAAGATGGGTTTTTGGGTATTGGTATATCAGCCCCAACAAGCCCTGTACACGCACAATTTCTTTCCTCTACTGCGGGAAACTTTACTTTAAACAGAGGTTTACTGCTGTGGAGACCGACGGAATCGACTGGTTATCTCTTAGGAACCGGTCTAGAAAACATTGTCAGGTGGGGTAGCGGTGTCAGTGGGTGGGACCACTCTACGGGGGCATATTTTACGATTAGAGCTTCCTCCAACAGAGCGGATACATCTGGATCTGGTCAAAACATTACACACGTAATAGGAATGGAAAATTTGGCCTATCACCAGAATACAGGCAATGTATATAGATTGTTTGGAATTAGAAACTCTGTTTTGAATATAAATACTTTTGGGGAGGGAGGAAGCATTACAGATTCCTACGGAGGATACTTTACATTTGGCAGTAACAAAACCGTGGGAACCATCTCCAATGCCTATGGTTTTTATGCTGGGCAGGAGCCAGGGGTTTATAGCACCGGAATTGTCACCAATGCTTATGGAGCCTACATCGGCGACATAAACATGGGAACCTCCTCAAACCACGCCATCTACACCAACTCCTTTCAGTATCCTCGAACGGATCGTGATGGGTGAAACTGACGAGAAGGTCGCGCTGGTTTGCGCCAAAGCTCACTTTCAGTATCCTCGAACGGATCGTGATGGGTGAAACTGTCTCGAGATCCAGATCGGCCAGCTGATCCCGCACTTTCAGTATCCTCGAACGGATCGTGATGGGTGAAACTGTTCGACAGCGCCGACAACACAGCTGGAACTCCTCTTTCAGTATCCTCGAACGGATCGTGATGGGTGAAACACGATGTGGATGCCGTCGTCCTCGTCCTCTATCCCGCTTTCAGTATCCTCGAACGGATCGTGATGGGTGAAACTGCGGGGGCTACGCTGGAACCGGGAGCAGATGAGGAGTCTTTCAGTATCCTCGAACGGATCGTGATGGGTGAAACTTGAAGTAATCGACGAGCAACGGTTCGTTATCGACTTTCAGTATCCTCGAACGG
>NPIE01000702.1_pt1 | contig 16933 bp, 14 predicted proteins | sample 8637661 | NCBI WGS metagenome assembly NPIE01 (sample SAMN07420842, study PRJNA396082) | bioreactor metagenome | isolation source: sample BA12 brine-fed electro-methanogenic bioreactor BA | place: Japan: Kochi | collected 2016-12-09 | reverse complement strand
TAAAGCACGCCAGGCTTGCCAGAACGACTGCCTTGAAAAGTTCTCTTATTTTGTAAAGGATCGCATGATCCCTCCTCTTTACGTACTTTTTCCGGTCATTTCTCCTTTTTTAAAAAGGCTTCAAGCTGGATTATGGATTATACAGAATTGCGCGAAAGATGCAAGTATCGTATACTATCGTCGAGCCGAGGGACCGTTCTCATGGTTTATCTTGTATTGTATCGGCCCTCGACTCGAGGAAAAGCATACAGGTGAAACAGAACTCTTCAGAAACAAAAAACAAAGCAAAAGAGCATAAAAACGGACCGGTGTCCGTGTCGAGCCGAGGGACCGTTCTCATGGCTTATCCTGTATTGTATCGGCCCTCGACTCGAGAAAAAGCATTCAGGTGAAATAGAACGCTTCAGAAACAAAAAAACAAAGCAAAAGAGCATAAAACACGGACTGGTGTCCGTGTCGAGCCGAGGGACCGTTCTCATGGCTTATCTTGTATTGTTCCGGCCCTCGACTCGAGAAAAAGCATTCAGGTGAAATAAAACGCTTCAGAAACAAAAAAACAAAGCAAAAAAAGCATAAAACACGGACCGGTGTCCGTGTCGAGCCGAGGGACCGTTCTCATGGCTTATCTTGTATTGTTCCGGCCCTCGACTCGAGGAAAAGCATTCAGGTGAAACAGAACGCTTCAGAAACGATCAAGCCCCTAAACTGCTGTAAAAAGGTCGTCTGAAAAAGGCGGCAGTCGGTGGAAGGACAAAAAAACCACCGGGACTTCGGTTACAGTGTGGTCAGATAGAAAACACAAACCGAAGGAGTGATCCCGGTGGCAAAAACGACAGTAAACCTTGACAACGAAATTGTCCAGTCCCTGCTGCAGGGCGACCTGACCTGCCTTCAATCGGTGGTCAAGGACCTCATCGAGCATGCGCTAAAGACGAAGGCGGAAGAGATCCTGCAGGCGGAACGGTACGAACGGACTCCGGACCGGAAAGGCTACCGGAACGGGTACCGGAGCAAGTGGGTAACGACCAGGCTCGGTCACATTCCGATCCGACTTCCCCAGATGCGTGGCGGAGGGTTGGACACCCAGGAGCTGAAGCTTCTGCCCCGGTTCGAACAGGCCTTCCTTCTGACGCTGCTTGAAATGGTCATAAACGGAGTCAGCACCAGGAAGGTGAGACGGGTTATGGAAGAGCTCTGCGGCCTGGAGATCTCCAAGAGCACCGTCAGCCGGCTGTGCGGCCTTCTGCATGGACGGGTTGCTGAGTGGAACGAACGGTCACTTGAGGGGACGGACTATCCCTTTCTTCAGGCTGATGCCCTGGTGATCCGTGTGAGGGAAAACCGGAAGGTCGTCAAGAAGGTCATCCAGCTCGCCATTGGGGTTTCCGAGGCAGGATACAGGGAGGTCCTCGGCATCCGGGTGGCCCGACAGGAGAGCGAGGTGAGCTGGACGGAGTTTTTTACCTGGCTCAACAGGAGGGGTTTGGCAGGCGTAGACTACGTCACCTCAGACAACCATGAGGGATTGAAGCTGGCCTTGGGGAAGACCCTTCCCCATGTGGTAGGCTCAAGGTGTCAGACCCACTTTTCCAGGAACCTTCTGGACAAAGTGCACAAAAAGGACCGTCAGCAGGTTCATGCCATGCTGAAATACATGTACGACGCACCGACAAAGAAAAAGGCCCTGGAAGCCGCCGAAGAGCTCATGGACTTTCTGGAGGAGCGCTATCCCGAGGCCATGGAGCTTCTCGACAATGCGAAAGACGATATCCTGGCCGTCTACGATCTCCCGGCGAATTGCCGGAAGAAGATGCGGACCACGAACATGACGGAGCGGACCAACGAAAAGATCCGGAGGCGGGAACGGGTCATCTGGATCTTCCCGAAGGATGCCTCGGCGATGATGCTGGTGGGAGCGTATCTTCAGGAACTCAGTGAGGAGTGGATATCCGGACGTCGGTACATGGACATGACGGAATTCCATGAAGCGAAGGCGGAACAGGAACGAAAGGAAACGGCCTCAGTGAAACAACCAGTAAACATGGCTCAACCCGAGGTCGTGGTGGTGAATATGTAACCGGGTCCGAATTTACAGCAGTTCTGGGACTTGACTGAGGGGTCGGGAAGCTGCATGAGAAGTCAGCAGAGGTCATAGTAGATCGCATCGACCGCGGGTGAAGGACCGAACTTTACGTTGAGGAAGGAATGTCCCATGGTGCGAACAGGACGGACGGCAGAAAGCGGAAGACCCCGCGCCCAGGCGGAGAGTAGCGGACGGAATCCGGGAGGGTACGTTTGTGGTGTCGAGTCCTGTCCATGCGTGGGAGGCCATTTTGACCCGCAGAATCAGCAGTTGCTCGAACAGGTGGTCGACGCGGATTGTACAGCCTGATCGATGAACTGCAGAAGAAGCGAAGAATATCAACGTAGAGAACCGCCGTGGTACGGAACCGTACGCCCGGTGGTGTGAGAGGCCGGGGGGAGCAATTCCCCCAGCCTACTCGATCCTTTGCCGTTGTTTTGCAAAGAACTATTTTTTCGTCGTTTCGTAGGTTACCAACGTCATCTCAAGGGGGCTGATGGCGAGGTTTTCAACCTTGTCGGTTGAACCAATGAGGTTGGGCATGACAAACATGACCACCCAGGGTGCTTCTTCTGAAATGATTTCCTGGGCTTCCTTGTACGCGGCACGGCGTTTGTCCTGGTCCGGTTCGGTCATCCCGATCTCGATCAGTTTGTCCACTCTCTCATTGCTGTAGAACGTCCGGTTGCTCCCAGCGGGAACGATGTTATCGGAGTGGAAATTGGGGCGTAGTACCCAGTCGGCGTCACCTGTTGAAGGAGACCAGCCAAGGTAGAAAATGCCAGCCTTGTTTCGCTCTCTTGGCTCCCTCAAAGCGCTGAGATACGTCGCCCACTCCATGGTTGTCATATCCGTCTTGATCCCCACTTCCGAGAGGAACGACTGCACAGCCTCGGATACCTTGTGGTCCATGGGGTACCGGCCGCTGCAAGTCCACTGGTTGATGACCATCTTCTGACCATCTTTTTCCCTGATGCCATCCTTTCCCATTTTCCATCCGGCTTCATCAAGCAGTTCGGCTGCCTTTTCTGGATCATACTCGTAGCCTTCGATAGCCACATAGCCGTTGGTGTCAAAGGCCGTAGGCGTATTGATCAGAGGCGCATATCCTCCCATGATGGTTTTGCTGATGGCTTCCCTGTCAATGGCATAGGCGATAGCTTGACGAACCTTCTGATCTGCGAGAATGGGGTGATTCAGACTGAGGCCGAAGTACATGACCCTGAGGGAATTCGCCGAGTGGACATTCAGTCCCTCGATTTCCCTGATCCTTTCGACTTCATACGTCGAAAGCCTTTCAGCCACGTCAAGCTCTCCCGTCTCAAGCATCATCGTCCGGGTCGTGTCCTCGGGGATGATTTTCCAGACGATCTTCTCGACCTTCGGGGCCCCCTTGAAGTAGTTTTCGTTGGCAACAAGGGTAATCTGTTCACCTTTTTCCCAGTTTTCGAACTTGAAAGGACCCGTGCCTGACGGATTCACAAGGTTCCCTTCCTCATCGAAGGAGGCGGGGTCGACAATGGTACCTGCCGTATGTGCAAGAATGTAGGGAAAGGGACCGAAAGACATCTTCAGGTTAAATTTCACGGTATAGTCGTCCAGCACTTCCACACTGTCGATAACAGGAGTGTAGAGGGAAGACCTGTTGAGTTTCTGCGTCAGGACCCTGTCGAAATGATGTTTCACGGCTTCTGCATTGAAGGGGTTCCCGCTGTGGAAAGATATTCCTTCCTTGAGCTTGAACACCCAGGTTTTTCCGTCCTCGGAAATCTCGTAGCTTTCGGCAAGACGGTTCTCCAGTTCAAGGGTCCCTTTTTTGAACCCGATCAGATTGTCGTAGATATGGTGGCAGATCGTTTCCGACGGGTTGTCCGAAATGTCAGCGGGATCCACCTTGACAGGTTCCACGCCCATTCCGATAGTCATAGTCTGTGCTCCTGCCGCCGTGAAAGAAAACACGACGACGGCCATGGCCGCAAACAAAATTCTCATAGTGGTTCTCATGTCTTATCCCTCCATTGTTCCTGGATTGGCTGTTCACCTTTTGCTCTTGCTTCGTTTACCGCTTCGTTTTTTCGTTCGCCTCCCTCCTCCCTTATTCTTGCAAATTCCCCTGATGGTAGCGTGGCAACTTTTGTATTTTTGATGATCTCACGAGGAGCTCGCCCCGGGAGATGACATCCCGTATTCCGTGTCCGTCATTTTCGAGGATAACCATGTCAGCACTTTTTCCAGGCGTCAGCATGCCTTTTTCCTCCAGCCGGTAATGTTTTGCAGCGTTGGTGGAACAGATCCTGACCGCATCCGAAACAGAGGTTGTGGTTGAATCCAGGAGAGCACGGAAAAGCCTGTGGATGCCCGAGAGGTCATGCATCGAGATTCCTTTGAGTTCCCCTTCTTCATCGAAGACCGGCCGAGAGCCGTGTCCGTCACTGCTGACGGTAATCCGGTTTACCGGGATCCCCTGTCGAAGGGCATGCCAGATTGCCTCCCTGGTCTCATCTCCTCGGCAAGTAAAATCAATGTACCCGCCCTGTCTCGCAAATTCCACGGCCTCGGACAGCAGTCGCCCGCTTCTCGCCAGATGCGTTGGCGCAAATTGAGTAATCGGGATGTCGGTCCCTTCGAGAGCATCCAGCAAGGGAGCAAGACCGCTTTTTTCATCCCCCACATGAACCGCTACAATGCCAGCCTTGCCAGAGGTAATCCCCCCCAGCCTGGCCTCCGAGAGAAGGGCGCGAAGGGACTGGACATGGGGATGACTCGACCGGTGATCGGAAAGCGCAATCTTGACACCGATGACCTTGTCAACCAGGGCGAGGTCACGTTTGACGCTTCCGGTAATCGTTGCGGTAGGCCACTCGTATGAACCACTCAACATCCATGTGCTGATTCCCGTCGCTTCAAGGGATTTTGCCTTCATCAGCAGGCTTTCCAATGAACGTCCGACTGAATCTGTACCCAAGAGCCCGATGGCTGACGTGACACCGCCTGCGGCATATTCATCGATTTGTGTCTCCGGTGTTCTGTTCACCGGGCCGCCTTCACCACCGCCCCCGTTCATGTGGACGTGTTGATCCACAAAACCCGGTATTACGAGAGCCTTTGAGGCATCGATCAGCTCCATGTCTTTAAACAAACCCTGCAGGGCTCCCGCATCAATCCGGGGCGCCATTGCAGCTATCGTGCCTCCGATTGTCAGGACATCCAGAACGCCGCTGTCTTCCGGGGCATAGATGTGACCACAGCGAATCAAAAGGACTGACATTATTCATTCCTCCCGAAAGATCCAGCAAAAGAGAGCGCCATTCCCCGGCGCTCTCCCGTCAGACATCCGTCGGCGACCACGTGACATCCATTCACCCAAACATGCACGACATCTTCATTCGCGAGATCAATGGCCACTACATCGGCAGCGGCCCCTTCTGTGAGAACTCCTCTCGGTATATTGAGGATCTCTGCAGGCCTTATGGTCATCTTGCGTACCAGTCGCCTCAACAAATCCATTTTCTGGTCCTCCAGGATGACCGTATTGACCAGCCTCAAGGCATTTCTGAGCAACAGGCTCGAACGGATCCCATCCCCGAGTTCATCGGACTCTATGGCATCGACCTCCGGAGATACGGCACAGATGAGGTTGTTGGTAAAGAGGTTGTCCTTTCCGTAATAAAACGGGGGTTCCGTGTTTTCCAGGTCAGTCACGGGTACTGCATCAAAGCTTGCCGCATCGACTTTGACTACCCGTCCTTCTTCGAAGTATCTCCGGACGAGATCGCTGTTTCTGGAGGTTGAGCCTGCCACTTCCGACAGGTGAGTATCTGAAGTAACCAAAGGATGGGCCGCGAGAAGCCTCATCACTTCGTGGATGTTGTCTCCTGCACAGGTGCTGCCCACATGACAAAGGTGCATTGACCTGCCGGAGGAGACCTCCAGGGCCTTCTTGATTCCCGAAAGCCCCAGACCTGTGTGTACCTGGACGGGGATGCCCGTTTCAGAAGTGGCGTCAAGGAGAAGATCCAGAAAGTCCTCGCAGATTTCACTACTGACATGAGCCGGACCACCGAGGGAAAGAATCGCTTCACCTATGGCACCAAATCCCTGTTCAATGGCCTTCTCCACGGAATTCTTCACATCCCCGGAGGGAACACGGAGCTTTTCATACGCATCGTGCCCAACGGCATCCTCAGGCACTACGGGAAGGGAAGGGACAATGTTGCAGGCCTGGCCGCCGCAGGCGGCAACAAATCCGTCGGGACCTCCACAGGCATCCATAAGCGGCTCGCCTGAAGTCAACGTGCAAGGCATGAAAACTCCTGTCGTGATCCCCCTGAGGGGCAATATATCTGCAATGTGCCTGACGCCCTTTCCGGGATTCACCTGGAGATCGACGAAACCGGGCACGATGTAACATCCCCTTGCATCAACCACTTGCTCGGAAACTCCCGTTCCATTTGTCCCGCCAATTGTTTTTATGAATCCTTCCTCCATCACCAGATCCATGGGGCCTTCCCTGCCGGTGCCCGGATCAATCACATACCCATTGACTATACGAGTCCTCATGGTTTCCTCCCATCGATGCACCCGGCATCATACCTTGTGGCACGCCACGAAATGACCGGTTCGGATTTCGCGCCAGGCCGGTTCCTTGTGCCTGCACTTGTCATCAGCCAACGGACATCTCGTGTGAAAACGGCATCCCGAGGGCATATCCATGGGGCTGGGGATATCCCCCTTGATGACTTTTTCAGCGATGCTCTCTCCAGTTACCGCCGGTTTCGGTATGCTCTTGAGCAGAGCCCTGGTATAAGGATGAAGGGGATCCGAAAAAATCTCGCGCTTTTGTGCATACTCCATCGCCCTTCCCAGGTAGACAACGAGCACCTGGTGGCTCATGTGCTTGACCACGCTCAGATCATGGGTGATAAACAAATATGTAAGGTTTTTCTCTTTCTGGAGTTTTTTCAGCATATTCAAGATCTGTGCCTGAACGGAGACGTCAAGGGCGGAGGTCGGTTCATCAAGAAGGATAAAATCAGGATTCGTTACCAAGGCCCTGGCCACGGCGATCCGCTGCCTCTGACCTCCAGAGAATTCATGCGGGTAGCGACTCAGATGCTCCTCCCTCAGGCCCACCTCCTGAAGCACCTTCCTGACCCTGTCAACGATTTCCTGCCTGTCGACGATTCCCTGCACTTTGAGAGCACGGCCGATGATATCCCTGATGATCATTCGCGGGTTCAGGGAAGAAAAGGGATCCTGAAAAACGATTTGTGCCTTTCTGCGAAAAAGGCGTTTTTTCTCGCCCTCAAGGTCGGTTATACTTTCTCCCCTGTAAAGGATGTCTCCCGATGTCAACCGCAAAAGACGCATGACCAGAAGTCCCAAAGTGGTTTTTCCGCTCCCCGATTCCCCGACGATCCCTAGAGTCTGCCCTTCCTCCACGGAAAAGGAGATGCCGTCGACGGCCCGAACATGTCCGACGATTTTCGGGAAGATGATGCCCCTGTCCACGGGGAAATACTTCTTGAGATTCCGGGCTTCAAGAATAGGCATGGCAAGCCACCTCGTGTCCTTCTTCGACCTTGATTACGGGAGGCCGGACCTCGCTGCAAATATCCATGGCAATGGGACAACGTTCACGGAACTTGCAGCCCGCCGGCAAATTCAACAGGTTCGGGAGGTTGCCGGGAATGATTTCAAGGTACTCCTGGTCCTTGTCGAGACGAGGAATAGCTCCGATCAGCCCCCGGGTATATGGATGAAGGGGGTTTTCAAAAATGTCCGTCACCGTACCGTACTCGACGATCCCACCGGCATACATGACGGCCACCTTTTCCGCCATCGTTGCAATGACCCCCAGATCGTGGGAAATGATGATGATGCTGCTGCCGAACTCTTCCTGCATCTCTTTGATGAGAGACAAAATCTGGGCCTGGATCGAGACATCGAGAGCTGTCGTCGGTTCATCGGCTATGAGAAGTTTAGGGTTGTTGGCCAGGGCCATGGCGATCATGACCCTCTGTTTCATCCCTCCGGAAAACTGGTGTGGATATCGACCCAACGACTTCTCCGGGTCAGGAAGGTTGACCTTGCGAAACATTTCCACGGCCCTTTCTTTGGCCCGCTGTTCCGAGACACCTCCATGGGCCATGACAGCTTCCATAACCTGGAACCCCACCGTGAGTACCGGGTTGAGATAGCTCATGGGATCCTGAAAGATCATGGCGATTTCCGAGCCCCTGATCTTCAGCATTTCGTGCTCGTCAAGCCGGAGCAGATCCCTGTCTTCGAGCCGGACCTCTCCGCTCACAATTTTCCCCGGTGGCTGCGGGATCAATCTCATGATGCTCGAGGCAGTGACGGATTTTCCACATCCCGTCTCTCCGACAATTCCCAGCAATTCTCCTCTTTTGAGGGAAAAGTTCACTCCCTCAAGAGCCTTGACGATTCCTTCCTCAGTGTAAAACCATGTCGAGAGGTCCCTGACATCAAGAATGGTTTCTTTTCCTGTCATGGCACTACTCCTTCAGCCTCGGATTCAAGGCGTCCTGCAGTCCGTCACCAAAAAAGTTGAAGCCCATGACGGTGATCATGATCGCCAGTCCCGGTATGACTGCCACAAAGGGGGCTGTCCTCAGGTACATTCTTGCACTGCTCAGCATGGCCCCCCATTCGGGAATGGGAGGTTGAACACCGAGGCCAAGAAAGCCCAGTCCGGCCGCTGTCAGGAGGACAGTGGCCATCCTCAGGGTAGTCTGCACAATAATAGGTGACAGGGCATTGGGCAGAACGTAACGGAAGATGATTGAAAGGTCCGACTCTCCAATCGCTCTTGCCGCCGTTATGTATTCATTCTGCTTTACCGAAAGAACTGATCCCCTCGTAATCCGGGCGAACTGAGGGATCGAATAGATTCCTATGGCAATAATCAGATTCCTCATGCTCGGTCCCAGCATGGCCACGATAGCCAGGGCAAGGAGCATCCCGGGAAAGGCAAGCATGATATCCATGAATCGCATTATTATCTCGTCGATCTTCCCGCCGAAGTATCCCCCAAGAGCCCCGAGGCCAACCCCCACGAGGAGGGCGATGAATACGGAATTGAGCTGTATGATCAGGGAAACCCTCGCTCCATAGATGATGCGGCTGAAAATATCTCGCCCGAACTCGTCACATCCAAAGGGATTGCTCCACGAGATCGGGGCGAAAGCCTTTGAAAGATTCTGGTCAAAGGGGTCATGAGGCGTTATATAAGGTCCGGCAACGGCAATGGCCAGATAAAGGGCCACGATTATAAATCCTAAAACGGCAATCCTGCTTTTTTTCAATCTTCGCCAGATGACGGCAAAATGGGTGGTGCTTCTTGATTTTTTCGTTTCCTGTCGTTTTTCAGTCATGATATCGAATCCTCGGGTCAAGGTATGCATAAAGGATGTCTACTGCCAGATTGACCAGGACAAAGGTCAGGGCCACCATCACGAGGGTCGTCTGCACGACAGGATAATCCCGGCTCATGATTGAAGTCACAAGCAGCCGTCCGACACCGGGCCAGGCGAAGACAGATTCCGTAAGGACGGCGCCTGCAAGCATGTAGCCGAACTGGAGGCCGATCACGGTGACCGTAGGAATCAGCGCATTCCTGAGTGCATGCCTTCTGATAATAATGCGGTGCGCCAATCCTTTTGACCTTGCCGTAGTGATGTAGTCCTGGCGAAGAACATCCATCATGCTCGACCGGGTCATCCTCGCTATGATTCCGGCCGATGCGGTTCCCAAAACGACCGCCGGCAGGATAAAGGTCTTCCACCCTCCCATGCCTCCGGAAGGAAGCCACCGGAGAGTAACGGAAAAGAACAGGATCAAGATCAGCCCCCACCAGAAAACAGGCATGGAGACACCCAAAAGTGCAGCAATAGATGAGATGTAATCAATTATCGAATACCTGTAGACCGCGGAAAGCACTCCCGCAACCACCCCCACGATGATGGCTATGGTTATCGAGAAGAAGGAAAGAAGCAGGGTGTTTTTCAACCGTTTCCCGACGATATCGAGGACAGGTTCGTTGAACTTCATCGACATCAGGTCCCCTGTAACCATACCCTTGATAAATCGGAAGTACTGGATCGGCAGAGGCTGGTCGAGGCCGAATCGCTCTCTCAAAATCTGGATATCTTCCTGGGTTGCATCTTCTCCCGCAAGAAGCTGCGCCGGGTCTCCCGGAGAAAGATGCAGTATCATGAAGGCTATGATTGAGACCCCGATGAGAACCGGTATTGCCAGGATCAGTCGCCTGATGATGTATTTGCCCACTATATTCCCTCCTTGCCACCTGAAACGAATGTCTGGCCCGCTCCGTAAAGATCAATGACTTTCGCCTGTTCGTAATGTTCGTAAGTTCTCCTGATATGAGCGTTCATTGCATTCCGTGCCTCGATGGGACTGCGCTTTTCAAGTTCATCGATGACGCAACGATGTTCCATATAGCTGACATGGCCGCTTTCTTTCAACTTCTTGATTCTTACCTTGATGAAATCCGAACTGTAGAAGAATCCCATGTGGAACGTATAGAGCTGAGAGCGCCAATAAAGGTGAGTGGCGAACTTCTTGAGATATGGGTTTCGGCAAATCTCGTAGAGGTAAAAATGGAAGGTCTCATTTATCTGGGCATACGCGTGCCGGTCACCGCTGAAAAAACACTCTTCCTCTTGCTCGTTCAGATCCCGCAAGAATTGCAGTTCCGGTTCCTTGATCGCCTCGGCGGCGAAAAAGGCACATTCACCCTCGATAATGATGCGGGTCGAGAAAATTTGTCTCATGTCTTCCATGGAAAGTTCGGGAACGACATAGCCTTTCTGATGGGGAATCCTGACGAGGATCCCTGCTTCCAGGAGTCTCGCAAGGGCCTGGCGAACGGGAGTTCTGCTCATGCCAAGTTCTTGGCAGAGCCCAGGTTCAAATACCCGGTCTCCGGGCTTCAAATGCTTCGATACCAGCTTGGTCACAACTTGCCTGAAAGCCTTTTCGTCTGATTTGACTTTTTCTTTCATGGCACCCGCCCGCGTACAAAATAAATGGATCCATTCTTTATTTTAGCAAGGCCTTTTGTTCTGTCAACAAGACAATACGACCCTGTGACCGGACAGCGATAATGTCATCCTTTAAGGGGACAGGGAAATGTCACCCCCATGCGTCACAATACTGAACATGAAGAAGAATGCGGGTGACCTCAAAATGTCTTTGAAACAAGCGCGGAAGCTTTGTGTCCTGGAACGCCTTTGGGGTACCCTGCAGCACCGGCTCGTCGTCGACATGCGACTGGCGGGCATCACCACCATCGAGGAGGCAAACGCCTTCCTCGCCACATATCCCGACAAGCACAATGCACGCTTCGCCGTGGAACCCGAAAGGGAGGAATCGGCCTTCCTGCCGGCTCCTTCCCCGGATGACCTGCCCTGCATCCTCTGCAAAAGGGCGTTCCGCAAGGCCTCGGGAGACTCCACCATCTCCTGGAAGGGAAAGAAGCTCATGCTCCTGGATGAAAAGCATCGACAGAAACTCCTCAAGCGGGGGTCCGCCATCGAGGTCCTGACGCTTTTGGATGGATCCGACGTCGCTCTGCACGACGGAAAGATCCACCACCTCGGCGTCCCGAAGGACGCCGACGACAGGAAGGCCTCCTTGAAGGATACCGCAAAGAAGACACAAAAGGACGCGAAGGAGAAAACTCCCGTAAAACCCGCTCCTGATCATCCATGGAGGAGGTGGTACGGCGACAAGCCAAACCCAAGGGAACAGATTCACCCAGTTACAACGGCAGCGAAGGAGGTGTGACATTTTCCCTGTACATTTAGGTAACTCGGGGACTTGACTTGACACCGAAAGTTTGGATAAAGTAACTTAAAAGCATAATATGCTTCAAGAATAGATATAGAAGCATAAGATGCGTCGTCAAGAAAGGAGGGTTCCCCGTGGAAAGAGTCCCTACTTCAACATGGATGTTTATCCTTGTCCCTTCGTTGTTGACCTACGCCGCCGCAATTTATTACTACGTGCAGTTCAGGAACCGGTAAGGGAAAACGGCTGCTTCACAGTCCCGCGGAAGGAGTGTATAGAATGCTGAATGAGGGAGTACAGTCAACACTACAGGTTTTTATAGTCGCATATCTGATTTTTTTGCTCGCAGTGGGCTATTTTGCCTCAAAAAAGATGCAGAAGCTCGAAGACTATCTCTTGGCGGGCCGGGGAGTCGGCTCATGGGTCCTGGCCTTCACATTCAGTGCGACGGGGATGAGCGGATGGCTTGGTCTCGGGTTTGCAGGATACGCCTACAGGTCCGGCTTTGAATGTGTCTGGACCATGGTGCCTAGTGCGACCATTGGAATATTGCTCAGTTTCGTCATTATCAGCAAACTGATCCGTAAGTATTCCGAGCAAGTTGACGCCATTACCGTTCCCGATGTGCTTGAGACTAGGTACTACGACAAGAGCCACCTGCTCCGTATCCTGTCGGCGCTGGTCATTCTCGCCGCATCCATTGCGTATATCAACGGCCAGCTTGTAGCGGTCGGAAAGATTTTTGACACTGTTCTTGGATGGAAATACAGCACCACCATTCTCATCGCCGCCGGGATGTTTGTGGGCTGGACGATGCTTGGCGGGTTACTGGCCATATGCTGGACTGATTTCATTCAGGGCATCCTGATGGTGACAGGATGCGCCATTGCGGGAGCCTTTGCAATAGCCTTGTCCGGAGGCATCGGTGAGTTGTCGGTGGATCTTGCAAAAGTGGCGAAGATGGATTCCTCTTTTCTCATTACGCCCTGGGTTTCCTTGCCGGTCGTCATTTACGGCATTTCCCTATTTCTGGGTGACGGCATCATGAGCTGGATAGGCCAGCCGACGCTCATGGTTCGCTATATGGCTGCAAAGAGCACAAAAACGCTGACCCTTTCGGCTGTCGTTGCCGTGTTCATCCAGTCGGTGCTTTTCTTCGGGACCTTCCTTGCAGCGCTGTACATGAGAACGAGGTTTCCGGATGCGGCTTCACTGCCTATGGGGGGAGACACCGAGACGGTGCTGATCCAGTTCTTTGCGACCATGACTCACCCGATTTTCGCCGGAATATTCATCGGGAGCGTCCTCGCGGCAATTATCTCCACGGCAGATTCCATGCTGATTATGGGAACCTCGACAATCGTCAACGATTTTTACATGAAAATATTCAACCCCGATATGGATCAGAAAAAGGCCGTCAATCTGGGACGGCTGGTGACACTTGGCCTCGGGGTGCTCGGTGTTATCCTCAGCCTGAGAGGGGGATCTGTCCTCTGGATCTCCTGGTTTGGCTGGAACACCCTCGGACTTTTCGGCGGGCCCGTCATCCTTGGACTTTACTGGCCAAGGGCAACCCGGGAAGGCGCATTCGCCGGCCTTGCGACAGGGTTTGTCCTTCTGGCAATCTGGGGCCCTCTCGGGCTCGAATCGAAGCTCCATCTCTTCCAGGCCTTTGCCGCTTGTTCTTCGACATACATAGTCACCTGGCTTGTAAGCCTTGTGACCAAGGCGCCGGATGAGAAAATTCAGCAGGAAATACGCGATCTCCGACGCTGGGAATCCACACAGAAAGCATAAGAGGCGATTACCCCCGGGAGAAGCTGCCCCATGCTCTCCCGGGGGTGACACGAAGCCCTTTGCATCATGAAAGGACTGAAAATCATGCCTGAAAAAACGGAAAACGTCGTTGTGGCAGCGATTCAGATGGCTTCGACCGCAGGTGACAAAAAAAGGAACATAGAACGCGCCACTGGTTTTATCCGGGATGCCCATGCACGAGGAGCGCAGATAGTCTGCCTCCCGGAGCTTTTTTTGACGGGGTACGATCTGGACAAAAAGGCTTTTTCCAAAGCGGCGGAAACACCTGATGGCGTGATGTCACATAAAATGTGCGAACTTTCGGAACAGCTGGGCATCTTTCTGGTAGCCCCTTTTCCCGAGAAGGACCCCTCCACGGAAAAGCTTTTCAACAGCGCTCTCATCATTGACAGGGGAAGGGTCCTCGGCGTGCACCGAAAAGTATACCTTTGGGGCGATGCCGAAAAAGCCATCTTTGAAAGCGGAGAAGATTTTCACCCCGTTTCTTCACGCTGGGGCGCCGTAGGCGTCCTGATTTGCGCTGACGCCGAATATCCGGAACCGCCGCGACTGCTGGCCATGCAGAAAGCGAAAATGGTGCTTGTCCCGTCGGTGTGGAGCATGCAGGCTGCCTGGAGATGGGATACCTTCCTTCCGGCCTGGGCTCTGGCAAATCTGTATTATGTGATCGGAATCAACACCATTGGTACGGGTGTGCGGGGAGGAAACTGCGGGAAGAGCAAGGTCGTTGACCCCTACGGCAAGGTTCTCAGGGAAGGACCTTCCGATGAGGAATCGGTCATTGTCCAGAAAATCGATCTGCAAAAAGTCGAAAAAGCAAGAGACCAGCTGCCCTATATGAATGATTTGCGAAGGGATATGTACAATACCGCATACCTTGAAAGAAAGAAGAGAAATTCATGAAAGGGTTTCCCGTCGCAGTCGGAAGGGATCACATCCCGTCCCTACTGGAAAAATCCCTTTCATCAAAGGATTACAGTATAAAGTCCATTGAGCCTCTGGCTGTGCCCGTTTATATAATTGTCACCGATGTCAGCATAAAGCGGGCCTTCGGCCTCAAGCCGCGACAATTCGAACGTCGCTATGTCGTCGATGGCATAACCGAGGAAGTTTTCCGGATTGTCGAAAAACCCGAGTACGAGGAATATTGCGTCCAAAATGTACGAGAGTTGCCTGCCCGGCTTTCTGAAAGCCGGGCAGCGGAAATGGCGGAGAAACTGACGCACAAGAATGTTGCACGGTCTTTCAAGTTTTTCTGGTATCCTGAGATAGCAATACGGTCTGTTGAAAAAACATGTTTGCTCGTGTGGCTCGTCGGGCTTCAGGGTCCTGACGGAGCTGAATCAACAGTATGGGTAAACTCCTTTTCGGGAATGGTGAAAACACCGGCACCGGTCCGATGAGGGGACCGTACTCGTTTCTTTTTTAAAACACCTGCCGGTTGTGCCCCGGTCGTTCGAAAGAATCTGGTAGTGAACAAAAGAGGGTGAGTTCCATGCTGCTTTACAGCCTTCGGGAGAAGATGGGGAATCTGACGGCAACCCAAAGAAAAATCGCCCGTTTTATTCTGGATTACCCCAGTGAGGCCGCCTTTCTTACGGCGACTCAACTCGGTGACCGGCTTGGTGTGAGCCAGTCCACAGTGGTAAGATTTGCCGCACAGCTGGGATTTGCAGGCTATCCGCAGATGCGGGCTGCCCTAAAGGATGTCATCATGGAAAAACTCACGACGAAAGACAGGCTCAAGTCTTACAGCGAGGAAGAATCTGAAGGAAATATCTGTCTTCACGCATTGCATGATGATCTTGAAGCCCTTACAAGGACGATTGAAGATTTTGATGCAGTTTCTATCGACAAGGTAAGTCAGGCTATCGTAGAGGCTGACCATGTCTATATCGTCGGGCACCTCAGTTCCAGATCACTTGCCTATTTCCTCTGGTATTACCTCGTCTGGTTTTTCCCGAACACCCATCTCGTGGACAAGACCCTGGCCAACGAGCTTTTCGTCAATGCCACGGAGAAAAGTCTTGCCATCGGTATCAGTTTTCCCCGTTATACCCGCTGGACGGTAGAGACTCTTGAGTTTGCCAAAAAAACGGGGATGCATACGGCGGCCATTTGCAGCGGTCATGACAGTCCGCTTGCAGATGTCTCGGATGTAGTCGTATCCGTTCCATGGAAACCGCTGTCTTTCATCGATTCCTTCACGGCGCCGATGAGCGTCATAAACTGCTTGCTCCTGAATACCGCGAGGATTAAGGGTCCTGCGGTCCAGGAAAAGCTGGAGAAACTCGAGATGATGTGGAAAGAAAACGAAGTCTACGCAGACTGAGGGAAACAGGCAAACTTTTTGAAAAGTGCCCCGTTTACTACGGGGCTCTTTTTTGGTTGTGGTGTGCCCGGCATGGCACACCGACTTGGAGGTGAAAGTCATCTTTGACACCTGTTTTCTGAAAAAGCCCGGGAAACAGGTATTTCCCGGGCGCTCAAATAGACGTACCACTACAGATTTGCCTCAGGGTCCAAATTTTACGATCAAGCCCCTAAACTGGTGTCCGTGTCGAGCCGCGGGCCGGTTAGTCTGGATAANNAAAATTTAAACCCGCGGATCGATGTCCCGACCGGTGTCCGTGTTGAGCCGAGGGCCGGATCGATGTCCCGACGGGTGTCCATGTGTTTCATACTACATTACATGGAAGTTCCCAAGCGCGGTTTTTCTCGAGCCGCGGGGCGTTTAGTCTGGATAAAGACAAAAATTAAAACCCGCGGATCGATGCCCCTGTGTTAGAATATACAAAAGAACGGGGGAGCCGGTGGGACCGGCTGAGAGGGGGTTTCTAAACCCCGACCCCTTGAACCTGATCCGGGTCATGCCGGCGGAGGGAGTCATATCAAGATATTCCACTTTTCCCCTTCTTTCGCGGATGGCCCGTCGGAGGAGGGTTTTTTCATGTTCAGTTTCATTCCGACCGAAACTCGCGGCGGAACCAGTTGTTCAGGGAATCATCCAAAAACGCCCGGTCATTTTACTCCTCGACAGACGTCGGGATTTGTCCTCACGGCCGCACCGGTTGAAAAACGATGAGATCCTGGGACAGGTTTTCTCTTGGAAAGGACGGCATACGCAAGGTTACACTTGCGGGCCTTATGGCCGCCCTGGCGGTGCTTCTTTCGGGGTTTTCCATCCCCGTGGGCCCG
>NPIE01001591.1_pt1 | contig 16937 bp, 13 predicted proteins | sample 8637661 | NCBI WGS metagenome assembly NPIE01 (sample SAMN07420842, study PRJNA396082) | bioreactor metagenome | isolation source: sample BA12 brine-fed electro-methanogenic bioreactor BA | place: Japan: Kochi | collected 2016-12-09 | reverse complement strand
AGATACTATACCGTAATTTTAGGTCTCGCCGATAGCCGGTAAAGTGTTTGATAAAGCACTTGATAAGGTGCTCACCAAGGTTGTGGATCAGGCTTTTGACCGCACGTCTTCTACTACGAAGCCAAATATCCGTATTACCCATGTTGAGTCTAACCCGCCTAGCCCTGATGCCGAAGGTGAATATGTCGTTATTGAGAATCAAGGCCCAACTGCGCAGCGCATGACCGGCTGGAAACTACGCGATAAAGCCGGGCACACTTTTGAATTCCCCGATCAATTCCCTTTGCTTTCGGGAAAAGCGGTCAGGGTATGGGTGGGGCAAGGCAAAGATTCCGCCACCGATTTATATTGGGGACGCGGCGCCGCAGTATGGAATAATACAGGCGACACCGCAGAACTCTGTGATCAGCAAGGGACCATTGTTTCCACCTACGACGTTTCGCCCAAACCGGAGGGCTGAACTATGCCCAACATCGAAGTCATCCACTGCCACCCGCACGCCCACGAAGGCGAGACGCTGACGGTTAACTATCTGCGGTATCAGCGGCACGACGCCGCTCAACTTCCGGCCGGGTGCACTACGCTACGACTGTGTGCTCTGCCAGAATGGCGGAGTTGATTTCGGCGCATGGGTAGAGGAGAAGGTGCTCGAGGTTGAGAGGGAAACTCAGGTGTGTTTCGAGAATGCGCGGGTGAGCCATGAATGAATTCAGCGATATCAAACGCCAAGAGCTCAAGAAACAACGAGCCAATCTAATCGAAGAGTATCAAGCGGCGCAGCAGCAACTGGGGGAAACTCTAACCGCTGTGGAGCGGACTCGTCTCAAGCGCCAGATAAAGCGACTAGAGGAAGACATCGAGGAACTCGAACAAGCAATCAATCAGAGCATAGTTTGCATGGATAACGCAAGGCTGGAGGTGACCATGTCTAACCCTCATTTCGCACATGATCTTTTCAAGCTGCAGCATAGTTGGAAAATGGAACAGGTGATGGGATCTGCCACTATCATCCTTGTAACTGGGAGTTCTTTAGTCGCTGAATTATTCGACCGCCCCGTTGCCGAGTTTTTGAGAGATGAGATTGACAAACGTGGGAGTCTGCGCACTTATCAACGAGGCATCATTATCAGCGACCTCTGGTGGTTTCAGGACCCTTCTTTGAACAAACAGCCAGCTATCTCGGTTGGCGGTCATGCAGCCAATCGCCTGACATACGAATTGATGAAGGAAAATCTCACATGGACAAGTGATATCGAACACTGTAACCAGATTGCTCTGCATCCACCTAAACTAGCCATCTGGGGTGAAGCGGTCTCAGACACGCAGAATCAAGTGAGCCGGTTTATACAAGATAGTTGCGGGCTATCGGCGTTTCTTGAGCTCTGTTGGTAGCCCAGGCAATGGGGCTGGGGCTACTCTGGCGGCGGGATACGATGGAGAGAAAGCATGATTGAGCGCGAGTTTTACATCGAGACAGGATTCGAAAATCTGGCGCGTTTGTTGGAATCTGTCACCAGCCGCTATGCCAAGCCGGACATCATTCGGTTAGGGGAGCATGTTTACCTCACGCTACAGGGCGCTATACCGGACTATACCCGCGGGAACATAACCATCACCGGTGCGCAAATTATCGAAGATGATGAGGGCAATATCCCCCTCCCACCTCACATGGTGACTGTGATTGAATTTTACACAGTAGCGGTTCGGGAGACGCGTCTTAAGGTGACAGCGCGTTGTGGGTTCGAGAATGTACTCTTCGAGCGGTTCGCGGAACTACTGCGAGAGATCGAAAAGGCTTATCCAGAAGCCACAATCGGGCCCTTGGCTTCTGATGCGGAAGCCGAAAAGGAGATCACAATGCATGCCGATTCCTTACCCGCCTACAAACGTCGCACCCTCGAAGCGCGCCGCGCAGCGTTGCTTGAGGACTACGAGGCTGCGACCGCACAGTTGAACCACGAGATCGCGGAGGTGAACCGCAAACGTATCGAGCGGCAGATCGCAGCTTTGGAGCAGCAGATCACGGAGATCGAGGCGCAACTGCAGGGCCGTGCGCCGCAGACATCCACGCCCGCCACTCCGCCCGGTCCGGAACCGCCCGCGCTCCAGATAGCGCGGCGCGCGTTAGCGCATCTGGAAACGCAGGCGGGAGCGTATGCGATGTCGGAGATTCCCGCGCACTTGCAGCTCAACCTCGAGGAGAAGCGGAAGCAGGTCGAGGAGCTCGAGGCGCGGTGGCGGGCGGGGAAATTGTGAGGCTTGAGCGGAGAAACTGCCCAAGTTCGAGATGATTGGCTGAGAAGCAGAAAAGGAGGCATTCTATGGCTGATGGACAAGGATTGAGATCCAAACTGGACGCTTTATGGCGCTGGCTTCAAGATATATTCTCAACTTCGACCCCTACCTCCGCTGGGCCGACCCATAGGGCCAGGTATCATCTCAAGGGAGTTGTGCCTCCTGGAATGAGACAGCTCACCGGAGTTTCTCCGGCTGATCTGAAAATAGAGGAACACCTACAGTACAAAACTCGCATTGGAGCCCGCGTTGACCTGACCCTTGAAAAAGCTCACGGAGAAGTCACTCTGGAATTCCCCTATGACAAACCATCATCTTTTCCGGAAAATGCTCATACCCAACTGAAAAAAATGCAGGTTCAGAATAGTTCTTCGCAAGAAGCAATGGTCGGCTACCTGGGTTTTTCGAATCAGGCCCATACCTCTTTCCACATTGGGGAAGTCGGGCTCGAGACGGTACCGGCCAAGATCCCGGTCTGGATCCCCGTGGCTCACGTTGAGCGCTACCGTGTTCAGAACAGTGTTGCCGTCACGCGTATCAGATACAATCTGGTCGAACCCTCAAGTGCTGCGGTCTCCCTGGAAGTCAGCCTCGTTGACGATTCCGAAATCAAGCCAGATGAAGCATTGCTCGAAGAGTTCACGAGCTTTCCGGAGAGATTACAGATTCGCCTGAGGATAAGGAGCGAGGTAGGGAATATCTCCCAGGAAGTTCGTGAGCGACTCATGCAACGGGTATCAGATGCAAAAACACAAGCCAGAGCCGTGTTAGATAAAGCGGCAAAAGGCCGACCGCAGAACGCTAACGAAGATGAGTGGAACGCATGGTACCAGGCTGCGAGACGACGTTCCGAGGTCTTCTCCGCACTTCAGCACGACCTTGAAGAGTTGATGAAGGGCCCCGTTCAGACCATCACGGCAGCCAGGATTTCTAAGGTGTTTGACCGTTTCAAAGATGAAGTGACGTTACCAGACAAGGTACGTCAAGATCTAGATCACCTGCGTGCCTCTGTCTATGGACATCTCGGCGGAATCAAGTTGGCGTACTTGGGTCTGGAGTGGCCCTTTGATGAAGGGGGAAACCGCTGCGCTGCCAATGGCATAACCTGGGTCTATAATCCCGAAACCGGCATGATGGAGACCCGGGATGTATCTCTGAGCTGGAATTCTAGGTTAGGACTTTACGAGATAGAATTGAACTTGGAGATGTATAGACCTGCGACCCCGGATGCTGTCATAAGAGGCAAGTTGGTGTTAGAAATTGACAAGTTGATTTCTGGAAGTCGGGTGTGCTGGCTGAGTGTAGATGAAAGGGAGTCTTCCATCAAATGCAGTGCAAAAACCATTATTGGAGTGGATATAGAGGAGATTGTCCTGAGGAAGGTTTTTGAGCGGCGTGATCTCTATCCCCAACGGCGCCTGGTATTCCCTGGGGTCCTGCCCACTCAAGACCGAGCGTGGGATGTGGAGAACATTCTTCGAGATGTGGGCCTGACAGTTATGGGTTCTCCAAGCTCGATAATGCGTAATGAAACGGAGATGTGGTTGATCAAGGCGCGGCAACAGAAAGCTGGGGACCCTACACGGATATGGTTGTTATTGTATGGAGATATGTGTGAGGGTACTACCACTATAACATACGATGAAGGACGCCGCACTTTGCAGGGCCCCAAGACTCTAGGCGATACCCACATCGTCCTTTTTGCTCGCACGATGAGCAATCACACGGACATAGATACGCTCTTTGCTAACATCCAAACGTCTCTGGAGCATCGATTCAGGGCGTTCCGAACGCTATAGGAGGCAGATGATGCAGGAAATATGCCCCAGTTGTGGCCACATGAACCGAGAAGCCGCGAGATTCTGTCAACGTTGTGGATGGCTACTGGAGACCACCGGTCAGCCGGTGACAGAGATCCATCCCTTTAATGAGACCTTGGTACGTTGCAGTCTGTGCCGAAAGAGTACAAACGTAGAAATTTGTCACGTTTGTGGTAAGTTGGTTTGTGATCAACATAAAGCCCGCCCCACTCTCTTCCAGACTTATACCCAAGAGTACGCACCTGCCCTCTCGGGTAAGCAAAAGCGCGCCGTGCATTGTGAGCAACATCCCCACTTTGTAAAATCTCCCTTGAGGACCAAGGTGCTGCCTGGTTTGATGATGGTGATTCTGGCCTTTGCCCTGGGGATCCCCAACGGAATTACGCTCTTCGAAACGGTATTCTCGGGAAACGAGATCGTATTCTCGGAGCTCGTGAACCCAATTATCTGGCTGGTGTTGTCGGTGGGTATCATGGCAGGAGGTATCACCCTTCTCGTTAGCGGCGGTGGAGAGTTCTTCGGAGAGTATCTGGACCAAGTTGAGGGTGAAGTTCTGCAATGTATTCCTGTTATTCCTGAACAATACGTGATCAGGATCAAGGAATGGGTTGATCTTGAATTGAAGATTGGAGATAGAGACAAAAGTTACCGAAGCATAGAATCAGCAGGCGGTGAGATATCGGTACAGGCTCTGCTCCCATCTGAAACCGAGGACATCGTTGCGGCATATCGTGAAAAATGCAGACGCAACAACTGGATTTGGCCTCGCCAGCTCGGTGTGGGTTTCCTAGCCGTTGATCAATTGTCAGCAATCGAGATTCCTTACTCGCAACGGATGCCTGAATCGCTCAATGTTGTTCCTCTCCGTCTCAGCATCTCCAATCTACGCGGGAATGGAGACTGGCAGGATCTTCTAAATAATACCTATTTCCTCAAGCAAGAAACACTGTTTGGAGACCGAGAGGGGGTGATTCCTGGAAGAAGCCTCATCTGGTTGAAACCGGAGTTAGACCCTAACAGTGCGGGGCGGACCCTGCGTTTAGTGTTCGACCTGGCCTCCGAGCATTTTGCAAACAAGTCTATTCAGTTACGGGAGTTGCAGATGTCCATTCCCAGAAGCGGTTTTGACGGTGGTGCCATCTCTGTCCCTGTAGAAAGAACCAACGGGCGCTTCTACTCTGACCGCTGGGAAGTCCGGTGGGTTGATTGGAATCTGCGCGATGACAGCCAAGGACGCTTTCCCGAGGTTGCTTTTGCGCAGCCCATCACCCAACTGGGCCAAAACCTTGAATTGGCCTTTGAGATAGAAATTGAAGATATGACGCTATCCAATATGCGCATTGATGAATCTCAGATCTGGCTTCCCAATGGACGGCGACTCCAGGATGGACACGTCGGCATTAGAGTTCTATCTAAGACCCTGCTCAAGGGACAAGCTGCCATCACTCCTGATATCTTCTCCCATCAATACGAAGTTCAAGCCCACCAAGGGTTTGACATGGAGGTCGAATCCTTGCATGCGGACGCGATTGGACTTGTGACAAATCAATTGGAGTCCTTGGGAATCTATGTAAGGAATGTCAAAGAGAATCTCCCCGTGACAGAACCTCACGAAGTGATGACAGAGAGGCACACTTGGGATATCCTAGGACGACAATACGTTGACATCAATCCCATCGATGTGCATATCGTACTAAGAGAACATCGAGCGGTTCCCAACCCGGGCAGGTCTTATGATAATGCGGTTCGCGTCACGGCTGAAGTCACACTACGATCTCTGGCGACGACCAAAACCGCCGGATTCGAACAGCAGGTTGAAGGACAGTCCCGGATAATAGCTGAGGCCTTGCAGAAGACACTGCTCAACCCGTCCAGCGTGTAATGACATTCGTGTGATATGATTACACTATCGGTTGAAGACAGATTACAGATCGACCTTAGCCCAGGTAAGATTTTCAAGGGCGAAACCACATCTCTTACGCTACGGCTCTCCAATCTCACCTCATCCACCTTGGAAGATTTGCTTCTTGATGTGCGGCCTGTTTCTTGGAATCTGAGCGTGATATTGGTGTCACCCGAACGAGTTGGAATATTCGCAGCTTTTGCTCACGTCAACTTCATCTTGAGTGCTCATCCCGGAATAGAAGCCATGGCCCAGGAGGCATTGAAAGTTCGGGTGGAGTGTATCATGGAGGGAGTGCGTTTCTGTCCACCCCACTCGCTGGTTGAACTTGCCATCATGCCTCTCCGAAAAGAGCGTGAAAAGCCGATGTTGGCTCAACAGGCTGGTCCTACTTCGCTACAGGTTGACACCGCCGCATTGCGAAGCAAACTCTGGCGGCTAGATGATGTCGAACTCGAGGCATTGGCTCTCGATCACTTTCCTGTGGTTTACGATAAATTCAGCCGTGGGTTACGCCGTGATGAGAAACTGAATCTGCTGCTCTCCTACGTGCGTCGCCATCCAGAATCTGCGACGATATTCGATACCATCCAGAGAGAAGCTCCGCCCGCTCTCAAGCCCAGGTCGGCGTACAGAAGCCAAGTTCTTGAGTCTCGCCGCGCAGCGTTGCTTGAGGATTACGAAGCCGCAACCGCGCAGCTGAGCCACGAACTCAGCGATGTGAACCGCAAGCGCATCGAGCGGCAGATCGCGGATTTGGAGCGGCAGATCGAGGAAATCGAGGCGCAGTTGCAAGGCGCTCCCGCGCCACAAACGCCTGCGCCCGCCAACCCGCCCGGTCCCGAACCGCCTGCGCTCCAGATGGCCCGGCGCGCATTGGCGCATCTTGAGATGCAGGCCGGGGTATATGCGATGTCGGAGATTCCCACACACTTGCAGCTCAACCTCGAAGAGAAGCGTAAGCAGGTCGAGGAGCTCGAGGCGCGGTGGCGGGCGGGGAAGTTGTAGAATTATGCCATCAAACCCTCGTTGCCAGATTCTCAAAGATAGTCTTACCCAATTATGGGAAGATTATGCTGCTGCGTATGGACAACTTGGGCAGGCGCTTGACGCCGTTACTCGACAACGCATCAAGCGGCAGATTGAGGATCTTGATATTGAAATAGCAGAATTGGACGAAAAAATCCGCCTCTGTGAACTCGGCGCAGTGCAAGCAACCGCGCAGCAACGCCGTAAGCATCTGGAATCCGCCATCCCCAAAATCAACTTCACCGAAGTATTCGAGACATTGGCTCAGATTACAGAGCGCGCGCAGGCGGAGCAGGGCGGCGCGGCGTTGTTGATGCTCCAGAATGCCCATGCGATGGGCGGCGAGCTGTGTATGGGGCGCGTGAAGCGTCTGCTGAGTGAGGAGACGAGCGATTTTCGTCACTATGAGATTGGTTTGACCTCCGGAGACCGCTTGGACCCGTGGACGGTCATGCGCCGGTTGGGCGGCTATCTGGGTTGCGCGCCGCCTGAGGCGGAAGCCTCACCCTTGCAGTTGCAGGACTATGTGCAGTCGCTTCGGAGCACGCTGGAAGGCTCGGTGCAATGCGGCAGCATCGTCCTGCTTGAAATCCGCACCTGGGATCATCACACGCTACCCACCGTTTTCTTGCCCTGGTTTGTGCGCGACTTCTGGACGCCGCTGGTGCAACGCCTGCCGGATATTGCGCGCAAGAATCCGCTGGTCACGGTGATCTGTATCATCGTTGCGCATACCCCCGTGCCAATGGCTGATTTCGACCCGGCGCTGCAATGCTGCGACGATACCTTCGACCCAACCAAGCTGTTACCCTTGCCGCTGCGCTGCTGGGAACAGGTTGAAATCTATGATTGGCTCTTGCGCTATTCGGGCCTGAGCGCTCCTGAGATAGGCGTTGAAGCGGCGCAGTTTGCGGCGATGGCCGAGCGCATCTATCTCGCCGCTGGAAATGGGCAGCCTATGTCGGTACGCCAGGCGTTGCTCGATGCGATAGAAGAATACTACAATGTTCATTAGGAGGATTGAGATGACTTCATCACCCTCGCAACGATACATTTTCCGTTGTGATCCCGCCGCGCGGCCCAAAGCTCCGCACGCCGATGCTCCCCAGACCCCCGAACCCTACATCGCCGCGCCGGAGCTCATTCGCGCGGTGAATCTGGCGATCTACTTGCGCCGCCCGCTGCTGCTGGAAGGCGAAGCCGGCTGCGGCAAGACGCGCCTGGCCCGCGCTGTGGCCTACGAGCTGGGCTTGCCCTTCTACCGCTGGGACGTGCGCTCTACCAGCAAAGCGCAAGAGGGCCTGTATACCTACGATGCGATCCTGCGCCTGCACGATGTCCAGGTGAAGCAGCACGGTGGGGAGATTGGGGCCAAACGCGACCCGGCCAATCCGCAGGATTACCGCCGCTTCGGGCCGTTGGGCCAGGCTTTTCGCGTTACAGATCGCCCGGCGGTGGTGCTGATTGACGAGATTGACAAGGCCGACCTCGACTTCCCCAACGACCTGCTCGCGGTGCTCGATGAACCCTGGGAGTTCCAAATCCCGGAGACTGATGAAACCATCACGGTCAACAATCCTGACCTGCGCCCCATCGTCTTCATCACCAGCAACAAAGAGAAAGGCAACCTGCCCGCGCCCTTTCTGCGCCGCTGCCTGTACTTCTTCCTGAAGTTCCCCGATGAGCACTTGAAAGCCATCGTGGATGCACACTACCAGGACAAAGACGCGCCCGATACAGACCTGGTTGCGTCTGCTGTTGAAGCCTTCCTGGGTGTTCGGAAAGATGCCGCGCTGTTCAAAAAGCCCGGCACCAGCGAATTCCTGGATTGGGTGGAAGCCTTGCGCGGCTTCGAGCAGCCGCCGCCGCTTCCTGCTGAAACGCCGCTGCCCTATCCCAGCCTGCTGTTCAAATTGCGCGCCGATTGGCAGCACTACACGGAGCGTGATGGAAATCTCTGAAGCCCGTCAGATCGTTATGGCGCTCTTCGCCCGCCGCCGACGCGCCGGGTTGAATCTGGGCGTCGGTGAGCTGCTGGCTGCGCTCGATGCCGTCGCGGGCGGCTGGGGCGGCGCGGATGAGGCTGAGCTCCACACGATGCTGGAATTGCTGTGGTGCAAATCCGCCGAGGAAATCCGCGAGTTCGGCGTGCAGTGGGAGAGCGTGATCGCCTATCTGGCGCAGCACAAGGAAAGTCCGCCCGCCCCTGAACCGCCGCCGGAGCCGCTGCGAGATTCAGCCATGCCCCCTCGCCCTGAGCGGCCTCCCTTGCCGCAAGACGAGCCATCGCCCCGCCCCGCTGCGCCGGAATCCGCGCCGGGCTGGAATGCACTGCCGGTCAAAGCGCCCTTCACGCCCGCGCCCCTGGATGAGCTGGCCGATTTCCACAGCTACGGCCCGGTCTCCGCGCGCTTTATGGCCTACAGCTGGCGCTATCTCCGCCGGCCGCTGCCCGATGGCCCGGCGGATGTGCTGGACATTCCCGCGACGGTGGCGCAAGCCGCCCGGCAGGGCTTCTTCCTCGCGCCTGTCTACCGCCGCCGCGAGCGCAATCACGCGCACCTGCTGCTATTGCTCGACCAGAACGGCTCGATGATGCCCTTCCACCGCTTCAACCGTGACCTAGTACAGACGGCGCAACGGGATAGCACCTTGATGCAATTGGATATTGTCTACTTCCACAATCTCATCGCCCAGAGCGTCTACCTCGACCCTCACCTGACACAGCCGGTTGAATTGGACAGTATCCTGAGTCAGTGTACGCCGGATACGGTCATCCTGATTGTGAGCGACGCGGGCGCGGCGCGCGGCTATCGCAACTCCCGGCGGATTCGGGAAACGGTGATTTTCCTGGCGCAACTCAGACAGGCTGCCGCGCACATCGCCTGGATCAATCCCATGCCGCAAGCGCGCTGGGAGGATACCTCTGCTGAGATGATTGCCCGCTTTGTGCCGATGCGCCAGATGGATGCCGAAGGCTTGAGCCACGCGATAGATGTGCTCCGTGGGCAAATAACCGGATAGGTGAATTGAATGGCTGAAACCTTTTACCCGCCGGAAGAACTGCAACTGGCACAGCAAGCCGTGACGCGCTTTGTGGAGCGCCACGCGCCTGCTTATCGCCTGCTACTCTACCACGCTGCCCTGCCCCTGGTGCTCACTCCCGAGCTGCTGAACTACCTGCGCACCAAATTCTTGCAAGCAGAAGTTCCCTGGGTAGCAGAGGCCGACTTACTGCTTTCGGAGCTCTGCCGGCAGGTGGGCTACGAGCAATATGTGATGGAGCCTGCCGTGCGCGCCTATCTCTTGCAGGAGATGAAACAGGATCCGGCCCTAGGCCAGGCGCGGATGGAAGCCGTCGCGCGTTTGTTGATTCATTATGTGCAACACCTGGCCCGAACGGACAGTTTTGCGCAGCCCCACGAGTTGCAGGCGCAGCAATGGGCAGCGATGGTGTATATTGAGGCACAGAAGGAGACAGTGATAAAGGAAGTTAAGGAAACATTTGAGCGAGCTGTAAATGTGTATGAATCAGAATCCGCCTTTTACTATCTACCTGAAATAATGCGACTATTAGAATTAATCAAGGTTCTGGATTCCAAATTAGCGCAGTATACAGAACTAATCGAATATGCTTCCAATCTCAGTCAATGGCTCTCTGAATCGACTAAACGTGGATTTGACTCATCGCAAAATATCCCACATCGATTTGTTGCAGAAGGTCAATGGCAAATCTATAGACAATTGAAAGCAATGCTTGATGCAGTTCAGAGATTGATTGATTCTGGAGATTTCACAACTGCGGAACAAAAGATAGCATCTGCACAGACTGAATTACGTAACTTTCCTGATTTGGATCAATATATACAAGTTTTGCTAAAGCAAATTGCTGATAAGCGCCTGGAAGATCTTCAGAGTACTATTTCGGAAGTTGAAAACCAGCTAAAGTCGGCAATAACTAAGGAGCAGATTGCTGTAATAGCGAAGAATATACAGGATAAACTTCTAAAAATCTCACTAGAAAAAAGAGAGCTTGAGTTGGCTAGCTACATTGTGGCCAAAATTCGTGCCGCCATGCGTGATAGATCCATGGTCTACTCGTATCCTTTTGATGTCAGGTTTGGAATAGTGGGTAGAGATATAAATGTAACACATATATACGAAGATGTCGTTAAGATGGGGGCTAATGTTCTCGTTTTTCGCAGCCCTTCAACAGCCTATGTATATATACAAGTGGCCGATCCTGGAGTACCAATATCATATGGAACGAAATTCGGGGCGCTTCGGGATGTGGTTGTTGAGGACCTAGGACCTACTTGGCAGGAACGTAATCAGATTCTGGAAAAAGCCCTTAGTATTTGGCAACAGATTACCAGTATTGATGACTTACACGAGATCAACAAATTGCTACAAAGCATATTGGACAATCCTGACTTTGAATATGATTGGGAAGCTAGAGAACTTAAGAATGAGGTGGCAGAGTCTATGAGGAATTCATCACTTGAACAGGACTCACCTCTAGAGCAATCTTTGGCTGAACCAGAGTTGGTTTTTATTCCAGCCGGACCGTTTCTGATGGGCAGTGATTTGAAAAAAGACCAGAATGCGAAAACTGATGAACAACCTCAACACGAAGTAATTATATCCGGCTATTATATTGCTAAAACTCCTGTGACGAATGCTCAGTACCTAGTTTTTGTACAAATGACAGGACATCCAGTGCCAGCGAACTGGCAAGGCGGCAAACTTCCTCGCGGAGAAGAAAACCATCCAGTGGTAAACATTTCCTGGCATGATGCGGTAGCCTATTGCAACTGGTTGTCAGAAAGAACGGGTAGATCATATCGTCTGCCGACTGAAGCCGAATGGGAAAAAGCTGCTCGTGGAGAAGATGGACGGCTATATCCATGGGGAGATGTGTTTGATGAAAGCAAGTGTAACTCCGAGGAATCTGGTATCAAAGGAACCACACCGGTAGGTAAGTACAGCCCCGATGGCGATAGCCCCTACGGCTTAGCCGATATGGCGGGCAACGTGTGGGAGTGGACCAGTAGTCTATGGGGAACAAGATGGCAGATGCCAACATACTCATATCCGTATGACCAGACTGATGGTCGAGAAGACCTGTCGGCAGAAGACAATATCCGTCGTGTCCTACGTGGCGGCGCATACGATAACAGGGGCAAAGATATTCGCTGTGCTTATAGGGTCAGCAATGTGCCCACTGAAAGTGGCTCTATGATAGGATTTCGTTTAGTAGTACGAGACAAATTAATGCCTAGTACCTTATCCGACTACAAACGTCGCGCGCTGGAACAGCGCCGCACGCAATTGCTCGAAGAATACGAAGCCGTCACCAAACAGCAGGACCATACCTTGAACGCCGCAGACGCGCTTAAACTTCGCCGCCAGGCTGAAGCGCTCGAAGCGGAGATCGCCGAGATCGAGGCACAACTGCAAGGCCGCGCGCCGCAGCCCGCTCCTGCGCCGCCGCGCAAGCGTGTCTCCGGCATTCCGGCGGAACTATCATCGCCGCTCAAAAACACACTCTTGCAATGTACGGAATTCGCCAACACCCAGGCGTTGCAGGCCCTCCTGGCCCACGAGCTCTTGACCCCGTGGCGCTATAGCGTGCCGATGGTGAACATGCCTCGCGCGCAGGTGGATATGGTAGTCGCGCAACTGGCGGATCAGTATCGCACCGATGGGCAAAACGCCCTGGTGCTCTTTTTGCAGATTCTGGCCGAGAACTATGACGCATCCAACCAACTGCACGGCGCGCTGTTGGATTTGGCGACACAGTTGGCGGCGTTCAAGTAGTGGATTTCCAACCTTCAAGGAGATGAACCCATGACCAACGGATTACCCGACTTCAAACGCAAAGCCCTGGAACGCCGCAAGGAGGGTTTGCTTGAGGAATATGACGCTGTCAACCAACAACTCGACTCGGCGCTAGAGGCCGGGCAGCGCGTGCGCCTGGAGCGTCAACTTGCAGATTTGGAGCACCAAATCGCTGAGATTGATACGCAACTGGGCCACGCAAAACCGGCAGAGCCGCCATCGCCTGAGCCGGAGAAAGCCCCAACGGGTGCATCGCCCGCCCCTGCCGGCGAACTCTATGGCAAGGGCAACCGCTGGGCCGTGCTGGTGGGCGTCAATAATTACACCGATCCGCTCTATCCCTCGCTGCATGTCTGTGTCAAGGATGTGGAAGCCATCCATGCGCAACTCGTGACAGGGGGTTTTGATCCTGCCCGCATCCACCTCCTCACCGATAATACCGATTCGCTGCCCATTCGCGCGGAGATTTTCGCTTCACTGGAACAAGCCGCCAAGGCCGCGCAACGCGATGACCTGGTGCTGTTCTATTACACCGGCCACGGCGACGCAGCCGCTGGCGTCTCCTACCTGGTGGCCCGCGATGGCAAATCTCACGCCCTCAAACATACGGCGGTGGCTTTATCGGATGTCGTTGACATCCTGGAAAAATCTCAGGCCCGCGCCAAAGTCATCGTTCTCGATGCCTGCCATTCCGGCGCGAATTTCGAGGGTAAAGGCCCTAAGACCATGCCGCCGGACTTCATCGAGCGTGTCTTTGAACAGGCGAAAGGGCAGGTCGTCCTGGCCTCATGTGAACAGGGGCAGGTGAGCTACGAATGGCAGGCGCAAGAACGCAGCGTCTTCACGCATTTCCTTCTGGAAGCCTTGCAGCATCAGGATTACTACGATGAAAAGGGCTTCGTCACCGTGCAAGACGTTAACCGGCATGTTACAGATGGTGTAAATAAGTGGGCGTTTCAACACAAGCGCACGCAGACCCCCACACTCCAGGGCAAAATGGCCGGGGATATTATTCTGGTGAGGAAATGAGACGTCACCCGGAGGCAATCGGCGCACCGCATTCAAGTCACCCGTCTCTGGTGCCGTCAGGATGGCTCACAAAGGGGAAATGGAGGAAGACACATGAGTAACATCGAAGTCATCCACTGCCACCCGCACGCCCACGAGGGCGAGACGCTGACGGTCAACTATCTGCGGCATCAGCTGCCCGGCGGGACGCTGCTGGTGAACTATCACCTGCCCGATGGCGGCGGCACGTTGGAGATAGATGTCGTCGTCATCAACCGCAACGGCGTTTACCTGTTGGAGGTCAAGCACTGGCTGGGCGCTATCGAGGCGGATCAGCTGCATTGGCGGCACGCCAGCGGCGATCTGCGCCCCAGCCCGCTCCCCATCATCGAGCAGAAGGCCAAGATCGTCAACGGCTTTCTCAAGAGCCGGGGCTGGCATGATGTGAGCGTGATGGGGTTGGTGGTGCTTTCCAAAGGCACGGGCGCGCTCAAGATCAGCGATCCGCAGGCGCACAAGGTCTTCGGCCTGCATGAAAGCCTCATCCAGGCGCTCACCGGGCGGGAGTACGTTTTCCATCCCCGCTCGCGCACCTTCAGCCCCACCGAGCAAGTCCGCCTGCGCCAGGTTCTGGTGGATTCCCATGTTGCCGCTGCCGAGCGGCGCGTGGGCGGCTATCGCGTGCTGGATGCGCAGGAGCGCGGCCATTACGTCGAACTGCGCGCCGAAGACCCGGAGTTCCCCGGGCGCAAGGTGCGCATCAAGCAATACGATGTACCCTCGGTTAGCTCGCACCGCGAGCTGGAGGAGGCCGTCGCGCGTTTCAAGCGCGATATGGCCGCGCTTTTCAACGCCGGGGCGCATCCCAACCTCGTCCGCCCGCTGCAATTCCTCCGCGATGCGGCCTCCGATGAGCGCTATTATCTGATCCAGGAGTGGGCCGGGGATCACACGCTGGCCGAGCGGCTGGTTGCCGGGCCGTTGCCCCCGGCGGAACAGGCCGTCATCCTCAAGGATATCGCGGCGGGGCTGGGCCATTGCCACGCGCAGGGCGTCATCCACCGGAACCTCACGCCGCATAGCATCTATCTCGCGAACGGGCGGGCCAGCGTGGGCGATTTCGACTTCGCCAAAGTCCCCACCATCAGCCACACGCTGGCGCAGACCGGCAAGCTGTTGGTGAGCGGGCGGCACATCGCGCCGGAGCAGGCGTTCCACGCGCGGGATGTGGACGAGCGCGCCGACATCTACTCGCTGGGCGTGCTGTGGTACGATATGCTCTTCCGCCCAGGGCCGGATGCTGCGCTGGAGCGCGCGCGCATCGCTGCCGCGCCGCTTTCGGAGGATGGCAAGAGCATCCTCGCCATGTTGGTGGCTGAACGCCGCTCGGAGCGGCCTGATTCGATGGCGGAAGTCCGGCAATGGCTGGAGACCCTGTTCTAAACCACAAGGAGCGCGCGTGTGTCGCTGACCGTTGGGCATCTGCTGGCAAATCGCTATCGCGTCCTACACCCGTTGGGGGAGGGCGGGATGGGCGCTGCCTATCTGATCGCGGATCAACGCCTGCACCGGAACTGCGTGATCAAAGAGGTCTTGACCCCCGACATGGCGCATCGGGGACTCTTCGAGCGCGAGGCGCAATTGCTGGCCGGGCTGCGCCATCCGCACCTACCCGCCGTCCACGATTATTTTCTGGAGGGAGAGCAGCCCTATCTGGTGATGGAATATGTGGAGGGCCAGACTCTGGATCGGCTGCGCGATACACGCATCACGCCCTTCGAGATTCACGACGTGCTCCGCTGGGCGCGTGAACTGCTCGACGCTCTCGATTACATCCACACGCGCGATCCGGCTATCATCCACCGCGATATCAAGCCCCAGAATGTGTGCATCACGCCGCAGGGCGGCGCCGTTCTGCTGGATTTCGGCATTGCGCGGCGGCTCGATGACACCCACACGCAGACCGCCGCGCGCGCCTTCACCCAGGGCTACGCGCCCATCGAGCAATATCCTGTAGAAAATCTGCGCCATACGCCAAGCCCCCGCCGCTATGTCGAAGCGCTGCGCGCTGCCGGGATCCACACCGGCGTTTACTCCGATATTTACGGCCTCGGCGCGATGCTCTACTACGCGCTGACGCTCATGCCCCCGCCCGATGCCTGTATGCGCGTGCTGGAAGATGAGCTCCGCCCGGTGCAGGCGGTCAATCCACCCGTCCCCGACTTTCTGGCGGCGGCGATTATGCGCGCCCTGGCGCTCGATCCCCGGCAACGCTTCCCCTCCGCCGCGGAGATGCTGGCAGCCTTGCAACCGCAGCCAGAACCGGAAGCGCGTCTGCGTCCCCGCGCGCCGCGTCCGCTGCCCACCGGCAACGTCGTGGCGCTGGAGCAGGAACTCCGCTACATCCCCGCCGGGACATTCGAGATGGGCAGCGATGACGCCGCGCTGAAAGATATGTGCCGACCCCGGCATAGCGTGCCGCTGGGCGCATACTGCATCGGGCGCCATCCCGTGACCAATGCCGATTATCAACGCTATCTCGATGCCAACCCGGATGCGCCCGCGCCATACAGCCCGTTGCGCTCGGCCCAGCGCTACAACTGGGATCGGCGGGCGCGCACCTATCCGCGCGGGCTGGATCAGCATCCGGTGGTACTGGTCACATGGGAGGAGGCGCGGGCCTACTGCCGCTGGCTGAGCGCGGTGAGCGGCTATCGCTGCCGCCTGCCCAGCGAGGCCGAATGGGAAAAGGCCGCGTGTTGGGATATTGTAACCGGTCGCGCTCGCGCCTATCCCTGGGGCGATGCCTTCGACGACAGCCTCTGCAACGTGGACGCGCACGGCGAGCTGCGGCTTGTATCCAGCGCGGTGGGGGCATATTCGCCGGCAGGCGATAGCCCCTACGGCCTGGCGGATATGGCCGGCAACGTCTGGGAATGGACCGGCAGCCTCTACCGCCCTTACCCGTATCAGGCCGATGACGGGCGGGAAGACCCGGAGTCCGTTGGCGAGCGCACCATTCGCGGCGGCGCTTACGATGA
>NPIE01000084.1_pt3 | contig 16937 bp, 16 predicted proteins | sample 8637661 | NCBI WGS metagenome assembly NPIE01 (sample SAMN07420842, study PRJNA396082) | bioreactor metagenome | isolation source: sample BA12 brine-fed electro-methanogenic bioreactor BA | place: Japan: Kochi | collected 2016-12-09 | reverse complement strand
ATTTCACGGGGATTGAGCAGATGATTGGATGATTGGATATTTAAACACCGCAACACGGTGATTGAATCTTCCAATCAAAGCCTTCCTCCGCGTCTCTGCGCCCTCTGGGGGAGGAAATTCCCCTCGAACCTCGTCCGTCGTCCCTCATGCCTCAACCATCTTCAAAAATTCATCTTCACTGAGAATTCTAATCCCCAGCAATTTGGCCTTGTCCAGCTTTGAACCTGCACCGGGACCGGCAACCACATAATCGGTTTTACGGCTGACACTGCCTGTTGCCGACCCACCTCTCAGGCGGACCATTTCCTGTGCTTCATCCCGGGTGAATTTTTCCAATGAACCGGTGAACACAAATATTTTCCCTGAGAAAATACCTGATTCTTTTTCTTTTTCTGCACCCCGGGGATTAATACCGGCTTCCTGCAGAGTTTTTACCAGTTCTCTGTTACGATTATCGGCAAAATATGCTTTAATACTGTCTGCTACTATGGGACCGATACCGTCTATGTTTTCCAGTTCTTCCCGGGATGCATGGATAAGCCCGTTTAAAGAGTTGAAATGATCCGCTAAAATTCGACTCAGATATTCACCTGTATTGGGAATTCCCAGAGCAAATATCACGGCATGGAGGGGACGGGATTTTGATTCCTGAATGGCTTTGATCAGATTGGATGCGGATTTGTCGGCAAAGCGTTCAAGGGATATAAGATCTTTTTCCGTCAGTTTATATAAATCCGACGGCGTTTTTAACAGTTTTTCACGGATAAGCTGTTCCGTGATTTTATCGCCCAGCCCGTCAATATCCATCCCTTTTCTGGAAACAAAGTGGGCTATACTGGCCACAAGCTGGGCAGAACAGGATATATTGGAGCAACGCACAGCCACATTATCTTCAAGGCGTACGGTTTTGCTGTCGCAAACTGGACAGTGCTCCGGCAAACGATAAGGTTTGCTGTCCGACGGACGTTTTTCTGCAATGACTTTAACAACTTTCGGGATTACATCGCCGGCTCTTTCGACTACCACGGTATCCCCGACACGGATATCCTTCCGGTCTATTTCATCCTGGTTATGAAGGGTCGCACGACCAACCATAACACCGCCAATGCGTACCGGTTCAAGAATTGCTACAGGCGTGATAACACCGGTCCTGCCCACACTGGCTTCAATATCCAGGATCCGTGTTGTCTCCTGGCGTGCCTTGAACTTGCCTGCAACAGCCCACCGGGGAGTACGCGTTCGCATGCCCAGTTTTTTCTGTATATTTATGTCGTTAACTTTTATCACAACGCCGTCAATTTCATACTCCAGTTGTTCCCGGTTCTGTTCCATCTGTCTGAAATATTGTATGACATCTTCATCATTTTTCAGGAGCCGTGCATACGGATTTACCCGAAATCCCCATGATTTCAATTGTTCAAGAAATTCCCAATGACTATTAAAATCCATCCCGCTGATCTCACCGGGAGAATAGATGAAAATTTCAAGAGGACGTTTTGCCGTTATAGCCGGATTGAGCTGACGAAGAGAACCGGCAGCCGCATTTCGGGGATTGGCAAAAACAGGCTCGCCGTTTTTCTCCCGTTCCCTGTTCAGTGTTCGGAAGTTCTCCAGAGAAATCATGACCTCACCCCGAACTTCCACAACATCCGGAATTTCTTTTCCCCGCAAAGTGAGAGGTATCTGCCGAATCGTCCGCAGGTTATTGGTAATATCCTCACCGGTATATCCGTCCCCCCGGGTTGCTCCGGCCGTAAAAATTCCTTTTTCATAAATAAGTTCTACACCCAGACCGTCCAGTTTGGGTTCACCAACCCACGTACCGTCTAAATCCGTCCCTGTTTCTTTCCTTACCCGCCGTATAAAATCCAGGATTTCTCCTTCGTGCATGGCATTTTCAAGGCTCAGCATGGGTGTCCGGTGTGTCAGAGTCCCAAATGCTTCCAAGGGCGGAGCACCAATCCGGAGTGTGGGGGAATCCATTCGGCGAAACCGGGGATATTTTTTCTCCAGTTCCTGCAATTCCCTGAACAACCTGTCATATTCCGCATCGGAGACCACGGGATCGTCCAAAATATAATAGCGGTAATTATGGTCATGAAGTTCACGGCATAAGGTATCAATCCGGTCCTGAATCTCTTTCATGAAATGTCCTTTTTAATCCCTTGTAAAATTCACATGTAAAGGTACAGATTTTTTCACAGTTTTCTCAAGCTGTTTGGAATATACCAAAGCTTTTCTAAATTCATCCATGCACAAAGATACACAAAAAGCGATTTTACTGGCGGGATTGGCACTCCTTATGTGGTCCACCGTGGCAACGGCTTTCAAACTGACACTTCGTTATGCAACGCCTTTTCAATTACTGTTTGTTTCTGTTCTGACAGCTGCCGTCGTTCTGACGGCTTTCTCATTTTTTGAAAAAAAGCAGAAACCCGTCAAAGTTGCTTTCATACCGGTTGCAGTATTGATGGGTATTATTATGCCTTTTTCTTATTACACTATTTTGTTTATTGCCTACAATCGTCTGCCGGCCCAGTCAGCCCAGATCATCAATTTCACATGGCCTGTTTTTATAGCAGGTGCCGCAATGCTTTTCAGACGGGAATCCTTTGATTGGCGGAGAATCCTATTCCTTCTCATCAGTATGACGGGAGCCGCTGTTGTTATTACACGGGGACGATTTACCCTGACAGGCACAGCCGATGTTACCGGTTCCTTTTTAGCGTTGGGTTCGGCACTTTTATGGACCCTTTTTTGGATGCTTCAGGACAGGATAGACCTCCCCTCAACGATGCGGATGGGGTTATATTTTTCAGGGGCATCAATTATAATGTGTGCCGGAGCTCTGGCAGGATTTAATGTCATTCCTTTAAATAAATATGCTTGGTTTGGAGGGATTTACACCGGACTGTTTGAAATGAGTCTTCCCTTTCTGGTTTGGCAGAAAGCCCTGAAAACAACCCGTTCAGTTGCCGTTATTTCGAATGTAATTTACCTTTCTCCGTTTCTTTCCCTCCTTTATATCCGCACCCTTCTTCAGGAAAAAATCCATATCAGCAGTCTGGCCGGACTCGTCCTGATTACGGCTGGGCTGATACTTCAGTTGTATTTGCGTGACCGATCCGATTAAACTTGCCTTTGGGTCAGACTTTTATAAGATTCAGGGGTACAGGAGGGATCATGTCAGAATCCAAAAAGAGAGTACTGCTGGGTATGAGCGGCGGTGTGGACAGCTCCATGGCCGTTTATCTGCTGCAGAAAGAAAACTATGATGTTAAAGGAGTGACGCTTAGTCTGACCTGCCACCTTCAGGAAATTTTCGGAGAATCCATTCAACCCCGTGAGCAGTGGAATAAAGCCCGAAAGGTTGCAGACTTCTTTGGAATTCCCCATGAAATTGCAGACAGAAGTCCGATTTTTGATACGACGGTTATAAAACCATTTGTAAATGAATATTTTAACGGTCGAACACCCAATCCCTGTGTAGAATGCAATCCCAAAATTAAATGGACAGAGCTGCTGAAAATTGCAGATCGGGACGGATACGATTATGTCGCTACCGGTCATTATGCAAGGGTCAGGCAAAATGAACAAACGGGCCGTTATGAACTTCTGAAAGGAAAAGATCCGAATAAAGATCAATCCTATTATTTATGGCAGCTTAGGCAGGATCAGTTGGCACGCACCCGTTTTCCTTTGGGTGAAAAGACAAAAGAACGGATAAAGGCCATTGCAGCTGATTTGGGACTGGCGAGTGCAGAAAGCGGTGAAAGCCAGGATATTTGTTTTATTCCTCAGGATGATTACCGAGAATTTTTAAAAAAAACCAATCCGGACCGGTATCATACAATCAAACAGGGTAACTTTATAACACCAGACGGAAACATTGCCGGTCATCATCCCGGATATTTTCATTTTACGATCGGTCAAAGGCGAGGTCTCCGGATTGCAATGGGATATCCGGTTTATGTTGTGGATATCCGGCCGGAGACCAATGAAGTGGTTATTGGCAAAAAGGAAGAACTGGTCCGCTCTGAAACCCGTGTCAGCCGTGTGAACTGGGTTTCAATTGCAGCGCCGGAAAGCCCTGTCAACGCGATCATAAAAATCCGCTACAGACACAGAGGTTTGAACGGACTTCTAATTCCATTGAGTGATAATGAATTATTGATTAAATTTAATTATGTGTCCGAAGCTGTAACACCGGGACAATCCGCCGTTTTTTATGACGGGGATCGGGTTCTGGGCGGCGGAATAATCGAGAGAACCTGAACTATCATGGAATACGGAACAGACGAACGAAAAGGAAAAGTCAGCGTTTTAACCCTTCAGAAGATGAAAAAGAAGGGTGAAAAAATTACGGTTTTAACCGCTTACGATGCCCTGTTTGCCTCGTTTATTGATGAATATATGGACGTCATTCTTGTAGGGGACAGTCTGGGAATGGTTGTTGCCGGATATGAGACGACAATTCCCGTAACGCTGGAACAAATCCTCATGCACACACAATATGTCCGTTCCGGTGTAAATCATGCCATGCTTGTGGCAGATATGCCGTTCCTTACCTATCAGATCAGTCCTGAAGAGACGTTAAGAAATGCAGGCAGACTTTTAAAAGAAGGCGGTGCGGAAGCCGTTAAAATGGAGGGCGGCGAACGTATTGCAGAATCGGTACGACGCTGTGTGGAAACGGGCATACCGGTTATGGGACATCTTGGACTGACGCCCCAATCCATTCATTCTTTCGGCGGGTGGCAGACCCGGGCTAAAAACACGGAAGAAGCACAGCGCTTAAAAGAAGAAGCACTGATTTTACAGGAAGCCGGAATTTTTTCCCTCGTTCTGGAAAAAGTTCCGTCTGTTCTGGCCCAGGACGTGACGGACAGTCTTACCATACCCACTATCGGTATCGGGGCAGGCAATAAAACAGACGGACAGGTTCTGGTTACACAGGATCTTTTGGGCATGTATGAAAAATTTAAACCGAAATTTGTCCGGAAATATGCCGGTTTGGCTTCTGTAATCCGTTCAGCCCTGAAACAGTATCATGACGACGTTAAATCCGGGAATTTTCCATCCGAAGAAGAGAGCTTCTGAATGGAAATAATCAGAAACATTGCCGATATGCAGGCCCGTTCCGATACTTTGCGCCAAGCCGGAAAAACCCTTGGTTTTGTACCGACCATGGGATTCTATCATGAAGGACATTTAAATCTGATGCGCATGGCACGAGCCCAAACCGATATCGTGATCATATCAAATTATGTGAATCCGGCACAATTTGACAGAAAAGACGATTTGCTGTCGTATCCCAGAGATCTTGAAAGAGACCGTCTTCTGGCAGAAAAAGAGGGAGCAGACATCTGTTTTCAACCGGATAATTTATATGAAACCAATCATTTGACATGGGTTGAAACAGAGAAAATTACCAATGTCCTGTGCGGCATCACGCGACCCGGACATTTCAGGGGAGTGGCAACGGTCGTCTGTAAATTATTCAATATTGTAAAGCCCCATGTTGCATTCTTCGGGCAGAAAGATGCTCAGCAGGCAGCCGTGATCGGACAGATGATACAGGACTTGAATTTTGATATTAAACTGGTTCTTTCTCCCGTTATCCGGGAAAAAGACGGATTGGCCATGAGTTCGCGGAATATCCGCCTGACACCTGAGCACCGCACATCTGCACCGGTTTTTTATGAACAATTATGCATGATAGAAAAAAACCGACTCCCCGATTTGTCCAATACCCGGGAACTCACGGAAAGAGCCCGTCATGAAATCTTAAAAATTCCGGGGACAAAAATCGATTATATCAGCATTTTATCCTGGCCTGAACTGACAGAGCCAGATAACAATTCAAAAGCCCTGCTCATAGCAGGAGCCGTTTTTTTTGGTAACGTAAGACTCATTGATAACATCATAACAGTACTATGAAAAGAACATTCTTAAAATCAAAGATCCATCGGGCCGTTATAACTGAGGCAAATCTCAATTATACGGGAAGCATCACCATTGATGAAGACCTGATGAAAGCAGCCGGTTTGCTGGAATATGAAATGGTCCAGGTTGTCAACGTTAATAACGGTCAACGTTTTGAGACCTATGTGATCAAAGGGAAAGCCGGAGAAAAACAAATCTGTCTGAATGGTGCCGCCGCCAGGCTGGGTGTTGTGGGAGACAGGGTCATCATTATGACATATTGTCAATTGGATAATGATGAAATCAAGGAACATCGTCCCAAAATAATCGTAACTGATGAAACAAATACCATCGTAAAGGAGTAGGGTTTGGCAAATCAGTTATCAGCCATCATCCTGGCCGCCGGTAAAGGGACACGCATGAAATCCGATCTCCCGAAAGTCCTGCATACGGTTTTGGGAGAAACCATGATTTCCCGTGTCATTAAGCAGGCACGAAGTTGCGGCTGCGATAAAATCGTTGTGGTGGTGGGATACCAAAAAGAAAATGTTATTGACAGCCTGAAAGATGCTCAGGTCGATTTTGCAGTTCAGGAAGAACAACTGGGAACAGCCCACGCGGTTCAACAGTGTGAAAAGCACTTTGATTCATTTGAGGGCAATATCCTGATATTATCGGGAGATGTTCCTCTGCTTACGAATGCAACATTAAAAAAGCTCATATCCAGGCATACTGAGAATCAGGCTGATGCCACGCTATTGACGGCTGTCTTTGAGAATCCTCACGGATATGGCAGAGTGATTCGTAATGATGACGATACACTGCAGGATATTGTTGAAGAAAAAGATGCCGATGATAACATCAGAAAAATTAATGAAATTAATTCCGGTATTTATGTGTTTAAAAAAGACCTGCTTTTTTCGTATCTTAAATTAGTTGATAATAAGAATTCTCAGGGTGAGTACTATTTGCCCGATGTTCTGCCGCTGATGGTCCGTGATAAACACAGGATCTTTCTGCAGGTTGCAGATCAGGCCGAAGAAATTCAGGGTGTAAACACTGTTGAGCAACTGAAACTGGCAGAAGAAAAACTAATGGGGTTGTTATGAAGATATCCATAAAGGCATTGATCCTTGTTTTATTGCTGAGCGCAGGTATCCTTCATGCCGAACTGCTCAGATTTCAAAAACCGTCTTTCCCTCGGGAGGATAATATTGGACTGAGGCTGAGGGATTCACAGGAAACGGCAACCTTTCTGGACCTTACCAAACTGCAGATGAGACATTCTGTTTCCATGTCCATGGGATCCTCTTCACTGGGTGGAGCCGCCATTGTCTCTTATCAAAACAGCTTTATGTTTCCTGTTAACGCTAAACTCACTTTTTACGGTGATCTGGTACTGATGCAGCAGGCCTACGCTTCCAATCCTGTGATGGAACGATTAGGATCCAACATGAATAACATCTATTACAATGCAAATATGGAATACAAATTCAACAACAATACACGACTGACCGTAGGCATGAGCAATATTCCAACGTATTCATATTCTTATCCATGGATGAATCCTTATCAAACCAATTACAGGACCCCTGATTTATGGCCGTAAAATCCGTGCGGAAAAAGACGTCTAAAAAATCCAAAAAAGCTGATAAAACATCACCACTTTTAAACGGGATAATCGCCGGACTCACTCTTGTCATTCTTTTATTTATCTATTCATTGCTGCAGAAACAACAACCGGTCCCAAAGGAAACAGATCTGGCCTATTCGGCACTGGAAACCATACCGACAGCCATTCTCCTGGATCAGGAGAAAAAGAAGGATGAGGTGAATCTGCGGGTTGAAATATTGAACGGGTGCGGCGTGAACGGTCTGGCTTCAAAAACCAAACATGCCTTGAACAGAATGGGCGTTGATGTCTTGAGTACAGGAAATGCACCCAACCATAATTACAGACGAACACTCATTTATGTTCATGGCGATAATATTGACAAAGCCCTAAAATTCGCCAAAATGACGGGGATTACGACGGATCCGGTGATAGACGGGTATAAAACATCCATTCCGTGTGATCTCACAATCATTTTAGGCAGTGACTATACAGAATTGAGTATTTTTTAACCGGGGGATTTTTTTTGAGTAAGACACAGGCAGGACCTGACGAAAACATGACATCACATGACATTGCACAGTTAATCGCTAAAACAGCAGACGAAAAAAAAGCTGACGATATTACAATCCTGGATATGCGTAAAATTGCAGGTTTTACCGATTATTTTGTCATTTGTCACGGAACCAGCGATATTCAGGTAAAAGCGATATCAGATGCCATAGAAGATGAGCTTTTAAAACATAGAATTAAATACTGGCACCGGGAAGGATATACAAACCGTCAGTGGATCCTTCTTGACTATATTGATGTTGTTTGTCACATTTTCAATAAAACTCAGCGTGAATTCTACAATCTGGAAAAACTCTGGGCTGATGCCGGCAAAGAAAAATTCGGGAGCTGAAAATGTTGAACACTATTTATTCTCTTATTTCCGATATCCTTCGGGACGGTTCCTATAAAATCCCGGAATTCACGGTCGAACACCCGAAAAACAGTGATTTTGGCGATATCAGCTCCAATATTGCCATGAAACTAGCCGGCGTGTTAAAGAAAAACCCCATGCTGATTGCAGAAGATATCCGGGGAAAACTGTTGAATCTTAATAAACCGTTTATTGACAGAATTGATGTCGTCCGGCCGGGGTTTATCAATTTTTTCATATCGGATGATTATTACCGCTCCATGGTTCAAAAACTGCTGGATCAGGGGCAGCATTTTATGAAGCCTGAGCCGGAAAAGAAAACGATTCAGATTGAATTTGTCAGTGCCAATCCAACAGGTCCCCTGACGATCGGACACGGCAGGCAGGCAATACTCGGCGATACAATCGCAAGAATTCTGGAATGGTACGGCAACGATGTTACCCGGGAATACTACTTCAACAATGCAGGGCGCCAGATGCAAAAGCTGGGCGAATCGGTTTATGCCCGCTGTCTTGAACTGCAGGGAAAAGAGTTCTCAATTCCGGAAGGCGGCTATGAAGGCGAATATATCAAGGACATAGCTGCTGATTACCTGAAAGAAAAAAATGGAAAGCTCCCGGAAAATCCGGCCGACAGGGAACTGATTGATTTTGCTTCAGATAAAATTTTTAAAATCATCCGCGAAACGCTGCTGAAGCTTCGAGTCAAACATGATGTTTTCAGCAATGAAAGGGATCTGTATACATCCGGAAAAATCGATGAAGTGCTTACCCTGCTCAGAGAACGGGATTATATTTATGATAAGGACGGTGCAATCTGGTTTAAAGCGGCACGCTTTGGCGCAGAAAAAGACCGGGTTTTTGTAAAAAGTTCGGGAGAGCCCACATACAGACTGCCGGACATCGCTTATCACCGCGAAAAAATCAAACGGGGTTTTGATCAGGTTATTGACATTTTCGGCGCAGATCACCACGCAACGTTTCCGGATGTTAAAGCCGGGCTTGAAGCGATGGGATATGATACGTCCGGTATAACTGTTCTTCTCCATCAGTTTGTTACACTCACCCGAAACGGCGAAAAAGTCAAGATGTCCACGCGAAAAGCTAATTTTGTTACGCTTGATGAACTGACAGACCTTGTTGGGGTTGATGTGGTGCGGTATTTTTATATCATGCGCACCATGGATTCCCATTTGAATTTTGATATTGAACTGGCTCAGAAAGAGAGTGACGAAAATCCCGTCTTCTATCTTCAGTATGCTCATGCAAGAATGAATAATATCCTGAGACACAGTGTGGAAAAAGGGATAGATTCATACGACGACGGTGACATATCCCTGCTGACAGAACCGGAAATACTGGACGTATTAAAAGTTGTTGCGGAATTCGGCGAAACGATGGAATTATGCCGGAGAACGCTGGAGCCTATGCACCTTACAAGTTATTTACAAAAACTGGCCACCGCTTTTCATAAATTTTACTCGGTTCACAGAGTTGTTACTGAAGACCTTGATCTTTCCAAAGCCCGGTTAAAATTCATTCATGCCGTTAAAACACTCATGTCGGAAGGCCTGGAAATTCTTGGTATCCATGCCCCGCTGCTTATGTAAACATTCACATAGACCGGATTGCTTCCGCAACCAGTTCAACATTATCTGTCGATAAAATATCTGCCCCGTTTCGATATAATTCCTGATAGACGGTAACCCCATGTTTATATGCCCTGTTATCCAGATTATGCATGGTTCCCAGAATACAGTACCGCTTAAGATCATGCAGTTCCTGGTAAACATGCGGTTCCGGCTCAGAAACACCCACAAAAATCTTCAGATTTTCCATGGGAATATTATAGTCTTTCAAACGTTGAATTTCATCCGATGATCGGGCGGTAACGGACAGCATCAAATCCGAATCAAGGCGGTAATACTGCATCATTTTTTCAAAGGAATAAACGATAACAACAGAAAATCCTTTTGCATCAGACTGCCGGATTTCTTCAACAACATGTGAAGGTTCAATCCCCTCTTTAATATCAAGATGGAGGACAGCTTTGTTTCGGGCCCAATCCAGCGTTTCTTTCAGTGTGGGAATTTTTTCACCGGTCGGAAGGCCGTTCACATCAACCAGCTCAATTCTCTTCAATTCCTCAAGCGTATAATCTGAAACAAGCCCTTCGCCGGTGGTTGTTCTGCTGAGTGACCGGTCATGCATCAAAACCAGCATTCCGTCTTTTGAATACCTGATATCACATTCAATGATATCCGCTCCGGCATCAATGGAATATTGAAAGGTTTTAAGGGCATTTTCAGGATATCCGGGTACCGGTCCGCCGCGATGTGCACTGATGAGGGGTTTACGGTTAGGACTCCATTTAAAAAATTCCTGCAGATCACCGGCATTTTTCAATCCTTGAGGACTATCCCCTTTCTGTCCGCATCCGAGAAACACGAACGCTGCCAGCAAGGCAAGAATAAGCGTTGTTTTCAATGGTTTCATAAAGGCACCTTTACACTGTCTTTCGATAAAAACAAGAGAATTACCACGGTTCCTTTCTCCTTTCCCCGTTGGATTTTCAATCCGCCGCCATGTGATTCCACATATTGGCGGACCCAGTACAGGCCGATACCCGGGTATGAGGACTGCTCGGGATGAATATATGCATGCAATACATCCGTCCGCTCTTTATCCGTAATTCCCCGGCCGTCATCAACGATCATAACCTGAACATACTCGCCGCTTTTACGGATATTGATATTAATTTTTCCGGCATGACCATGATAGATGGCATTCCGTATCAGATGATGAAAAACATGATGAACGGATTTATCGGCAAAGGCAATGCCATGCCCGGTAACACGAATAGAAGACTCGGGAAAATCCAGTGCGGATACTTTTGCAATTTCTGCAAGATCAATAAAACGCTCACCCTGTTCAAGAATCAGTGATTCCTGCAATAACCTCACTTTATCAACCATGTTCAGACTATTGTGTATATCGCGGGTTATTTGCTCCAAAAGGGTTGCTTGGTTTTCAACGTCTGTAAGATTTTTCAGCTGCCGGACATTCTGTGCCAGATTTTCAACTTCCAGAGTCATCAAATAAAGGAGGCGTTTTAAATATTTTTGATGAAACAGCATTTTACTGTCAAAAAACCGTTGATGGGATATGTCCTGAAAAAGGAAAACAGAATATTCAAAGTTTCCATTCACATCATTGAATACATGGGCAAACATGCGGTTTTTTAATCCTGATCCGTTTTTTCTGATAAGGGTCACTTCTAACGTAAATGTATGGTGATCAGTTTTAACAGAGTTTGATAAAAATTCTTTTTCCAGTTTATAATCTTCCGGAGCACAGATTTTCTCCCAGGAATTTCCGGTTAACTCAGACACTGAATAGTTTAAACTGTCTGCCAGGTATTTATTGACTTTAACCAAAACATCGTCCCGGTTCACAACAGCCATGCCGGCATTGCTGAACCTGAAAAGCCAATTTAATTGTTTTTCAGTCCTGTCCAGATCAAAAAGCGATTTATCAAGAATTTCAATTTGTCTTTCAGCTTCCTGTTTATCCCGTATTACAGTATTTGAGTACGTATGAATAAGGGCATCTCTTTCGCTCAGTTCCTGATATGATTTCCGGACTTTTCGGGTGACCAGCAAAAGACGCCAGGCAAGAATGATGACTAGTGTGAGCATTAAGGTAAACCCTGCCAGCAATATTTGCTGTAACGTAATCCTCCGGGCTTGTTCGCTGATCATTTTTTCACGGCTTTTTATATCGAGGCCCTTTTTAAACCCTTCAATCTTGCGAATTTGGGACAGATTAAAAATCGTATCTTTTAAGGCACTGTAATTTTTATAGATGGCGTAGGCTTCTTCAGTATTTCCCAAGGATTCCTGAACCTGACTCATTGAAAACAATATCGCTGCTTTTCCCCGTTTTACATCCAGTGAATCTGCAATAGCATGTGCTTTGTTTAAATAAAACATTGCAGAATCCATTTCTCCCAACATAAAATACGTTCTGCCCATTTTATGTAAGGAGGACGCCATCCCATTGCGATATTTGATTTTTGATCGAAGTTCAAGCGATTTCAGGTTTGCGCTTTTAGCATTTTCATATTGTTCCATCGCAAGATAAAGAATACCGAGATTTTCATAGCTTTCACCCAGGCTAAAATCCGATTTAATTTGCTGACGGATTTCAAGCGTTTCAAGTGCCTCTTTTTCAGCGGATATCAAATCATGAAGTCCCATATACAATAAGAAAAGGTGTTCATGCGTTTGTGCTTTCCATACCCGGTTGTCCGTTTTATTGAATAAATCCAAAGCCCGGTTACAGTATTCTATTCCCTGTGTATGGTTTTGAAAAATAAATTCAACAATACCCATGATGGAAAACGTCATGCCCATGGCATTGTAATCTTCATTTTTTTCGGCAATGTCCAAAGCCATTGTCAGGTTTTCTGCTGCAAGATCAAATTCATTATAAAAGCATTGTGTAAAAGCAAGATGAATCAAAGGCAAGGGCAGTAAATTTTTGTTGTTGAATAAATATGAAATATCAATGGCTTTATGGAAGCTTATTATGGAAGAGTTATAGTCACCCAGCCTGTGATATACCTGCCCCAATGTTGTATAAATCTGAACAGACAATTCAGGATCCGTATTTTTTGTTATCATTTGAAGTGCTTCATCCAGGTTTTCTTTCGCTTGCAAAAACCTGCCTGACAGCAAATGATAGTCTGCTTCTGCGGCCAAAATCCTTGCATAGACCAAAGAACAATTTTGATACGCCAGTAATTTTTTCCCGTTATTCCACCAGTTTGCAGCAAGATTATAAGCGTGTTTGTTATAGTAGCATAATCCGATATAATACTGAGATTCCCCCTCCGGACAAACAAAGCCGGGGTGTTTTTTCACCATTTCAAACGACCGGTTAAAGTAGCTTAATGCCTCATCCGGATCATATTTGTCCAGGTAGAGCCGGCCTAACCTGATAAGAGCCGTGTGCATATCCAATGTATCCCTTAATGCCCTTCCTGCCAGATAAAGCTGATGGGCTTCCTGGAAAACAACACTCGGATACGTGTTGACAGGTACTGTTCTGTCAGTAAGGTTTTGTTTGGAAAGCACATCATTCCGGCTGTAAACAGGCTGTGCCGTATACAGGTTAAAAAAGACACTGAGGGACACCATAAGTATATTTTTCAGCATTGTTTTCATGGATAAGTATGATAAGGAAAAAAAGAGGATAAGAGCAAGCATAAAGGAACCTTTGATTTACACTTCGTACCTTTGATTGATTCTCAAAGCCTTGTAAATTTTATAAAAAATTCAGGGAGAACCTCTATGGTTTGGGAGATCGTAATCGGCCTTGAAGTGCATGTTCAGTTAAACACGCAAACCAAAGCATTCTGCAGTTGTAAAACGACATACGGAGCTCCACCAAACACACAGACCTGTCCGGTTTGTTTAGGATATCCCGGATCCCTGCCTGTATTAAATAAGGACGTCGTCCGGTCGGCAGTCAAGGCAGGACTGGCAACCCATTGTTCGCTTCGGAAAGTAAGCGGTTTTGCCAGAAAGAATTATTTTTATCCCGATCTTCCCAAAGGGTATCAAATATCCCAGTATGATGACCCCATCTGTTATAACGGGTACATTACAATCAAAACGGATAACGGTGAAAAAAAAATCGGCATTACCCGGATTCACATGGAAGAAGACGCAGGTAAATCCATGCATTCTCCGGAGGGGACTCTTGTGGATCTGAACCGTTGCGGCATACCTCTCCTGGAGATTGTCAGTGAGCCGGATATCCGGAGCCCTAAAGAAGCATACGAATATCTCACAACCCTGAAGCAAATCATCCGCTATACAGGTATTTCTGATTGCAACATGGAGGAAGGCTCTCTTCGATGCGATGCAAACCTGTCCGTCATGCCCAAAGGCAGCAAATCATTCGGTACGCGTACTGAATTGAAAAACATGAATTCATTCCGGGGCGTGGAAAAAGCCCTTACGTATGAAGCGGCACGTCAGATTGAAATACTTGGCAACGGCGGAGAAATTGTCCAGGAAACCCTTCTATGGAACGAACAGACTCAACGAGCCGAATCCATGAGGTCCAAAGAGGAAAGCCATGATTACCGGTATTTTCCTGAACCGGATTTAGTGGATGTCGTTCTGGATGAAGCGTTTATCCATGAAATTGAACAAGAAATGCCCGAACTCCCGGAAAAGAAGCTGAAACGGTTCATGAATCAGTATGCCCTGTCAGAAGAAGACGCGCTTGTTTTAATTTCAGAGAAGGAAATTGCGGATTATTTCGAATCCGCCGCACAGGGATTTCCGGATGCAACCCTGATGAATCATTGGGTCCGGGGAGAAATCCTGAGAATAATCAAAGACAAACAGCTGCCCATTACCCAAAGTCCCGTTGATCCTGTGAAACTTCGGGAACTGCTTACATTTCTCTTAGAAAAAAAAATTACGCCTCAAACCGCCAAATCGGTCCTGGACGACATGGCAGAAACAGGAAAACCGGCCAGGATTATTATTGAGGAAAAAGGACTGCTGGTCATCTCGTCAGGTGATGAACTGGAAACGCTGATCCAAACAATTTTAAATGAGAATCCCGGAGAAGTGGACAAATACCGGGACGGGAAAGTTCAATTATTCGGTTTTTTCATGGGACAGATCATGAAAGCCACAAAGGGAAGGGCGGATCAAAAAGCAGCACGGGCTATTCTTCAAACATTGCTGGATAATAAATAAAGGGGGTAAAATATGTTATTGGCCCTTGATGCAGGAAATACACAAATTGTATTGGGTCTCATAAATCAGGGTAATATTGTCTGCTCGTGGCGTTTGACAACAGATAAATCACGGACAGAAGATGAATTATGGGTTTCCATCAAACTTTTATGCGAAGATGCCGGCATATCCGTTTCAAAAATCAACCGGGTAATTATCAGTTCTGTCGTTCCCCAAATGAATGATACACTGTTTATGCTGGCTTCGGAATATCTCAATACACCTCCTTTGTTTGTCAAACCGGATCTTCCGTACAGGCATGATTTCCTGGAAGGACGTTTTCCCACACTGGGGTCTGATAGAATCTGCAATATGTATGCAGCATTAACATCCTATCCCCTGCCCCAGATAATCGTAGATTTGGGAACTGCCACAACCTATGACATTTTAAGTCCGGAAGGAAAATATGCCGGCGGTGCCATTGCGCCGGGCATTCGTACATCCTCGGCAAATCTTTTTCAGGCAGCTGCACAACTATCCGGAGTGCCTATGCGTTTTCCCCAGACACCGATTGGGACGGACACGCCAACACAGCTCCGGTCGGGCATATTGTGGGGAGCCGTGGATCAGGTAGACGGCATGGTCAGAAGGATTATGAAAACAACAGGCTGGGAATTTCCCGTTATACTGGCAACCGGGGGATTGGCGGAAATGGTTGCAGAAAAAACCGAAACCATCACTGAAACAATACCAGACCTTACACTTCAGGGTTTAAATATCATTGCCGATGAAATAATTCCGGAAACCTGAGTATGGGCGAAGCTTTAATAACCGTTTCAAATGAAAAGTGCACATCCTGCGGGATTTGTGTTCACGTTTGTCCGGCCGGCGTTCTGTCCATGAAAGACGGTTTTCCATTTCCCCGCCACCCGTCATCCTGTATCTTTTGTGCTCACTGTTCAGCCGTTTGTCCTGAAGATGCTCTTAATCACCTGGGAGAAAAAACAGGCAGGTTCCGTCTGAAAACGATTGAAAAGGATAATCCTCAGGATTTTTATGCATCAAAACGCTCTATCCGTCATTACACAACCCAAAAAATCGATACGGCTTTAATCCGGGAACTCATAACAATGGCTGAGTCAGCACCCAGCGGACACAATACACGGAAACGGCAGTATCATGTTATTGATGATGCAGAAAAAATTGAGCAACTGGAAAAAATCACGGCTGACCGTTACAGGCGGATTTTATTGTGGCTAAATCCGATTGTGACCGGTTTTTTATCTGTCACGGCACCGCGGAAAGCCAGAACTATATCCGGGGACTTACAAGCTTTAAAACGGCTGTTGTCAGCATCGGATAAAGGTCACGGACCCTTTTTTCGTCATGCACCCTGTGTTGTGGTGATCAGTGCACCAAAAAAGCAGCGATCCGGTCAGGATGATTGCCAGGCAGCCATGCATTATTTGATGCTTAATGCTCATCGGATTGGAGTGGCATCCTGCATCATCGGATTTGCTTTATTCGCAAAAAAAGATCTGCAAAAACACTTAAAAATTCCCAAAAACAGACGGATTTATGCCGTATTCGTTCTGGGTTATGCAAAATATCAATATCAAAAAGCGATATACAGAAACGAAAACGTAAATTCTGAATATTGAGTTTTTTCCGATAGAAGTCGTGATAAATTAGAGGTTGAGACGTTGAGACGTTG
>NPIE01008180.1_pt1 | contig 16946 bp, 14 predicted proteins | sample 8637661 | NCBI WGS metagenome assembly NPIE01 (sample SAMN07420842, study PRJNA396082) | bioreactor metagenome | isolation source: sample BA12 brine-fed electro-methanogenic bioreactor BA | place: Japan: Kochi | collected 2016-12-09 | reverse complement strand
CTTGGCAGCATCGGGAACTGCTACCGATATTGACCTGGCCCTAACTCCGAAGGGATCAGGAGCCCTCTCTGCCCATAGTGCCGACGGAACTGCAGCAGGAGGCAATAAAAGAGGTGGTTATTCAGTGGATTTGCAGAGGTCCAGAGCTGATGCAAGTCAGATATCAAGCGGTGCATACTCGGTGGTTGCCGGAGGCAGCAATAACAAGGCGACTGGTACCTACAGCACAGTCTGTGGCGGTCTGAACAATGATGCAACCGGTACTTTTTCCGTTGTTGGAGGCGGTGAGAATTGTGACGCAACAGGGAGCAGTTGGTCAGCAGTTCTTGGTGGAAAGGACAATATCGCAAATGGCAGTTATGCATCTGCTGTGCTCGGTGGTCGCCGAAATACCTGTAGTGGCGCATATTATGCTGTTCTGTGTGGCGGATATAATAACACAGCCAGCGGTGAAAATACTTTTATCGGCGGTGGGGATAACAATAATGCCAGCGGTGGTGAGTATTCCTACAATATAATAGTCGGTGGCTCAGCAAATACATCCAGCGGTCCTGGCTGGCAGGGTCATTCGATAGTAGTTGGCGGCAGAACAAATACTGCATCGGGAAAATACTCCTTTGTCGGAGGGGGTCAGAGCAATCAGGCAACAGGAGGCTATTCATTTATCGGTAATGGTATTCAAAATGCAGCTTCAGGTGATTGGGCTTCAGTTCCTTGTGGTTTGTACAATACAGCGCAATCCTATGGGGAAACTGTGATGGGTATGTATGCAACTGTAGGCAGCGGTACCCAGAACAGCCGTGTCGATGGGGACAGACTCTTTGTAATCGGTAATGGTACGGGAACAGACCCGGCTGAAAGGAGCAATGCCCTCACTATTCTGAAAAATGGTAATACTGGCATCAACAACGAAAGCCCAAGCTCCCCCCTCGACGTTACCGGCGACATAGAGACAGGCTCCGGCAATGCCTTCTATTTCGGCGACCCGAGCACAGATGGAACATGGCGAATAGTAAGGAGCGGAGATGATCTTGTTTTCCAGCGCAGGGAGACAGGGAGCTGGGTGACTAAGCTGACGATACAGGACTGATGATGAACCGGAGAATATATATAGCCATCGGCCTTTTGGGGCTGATGGCTCTATCTTCGACAATATATTGTGATGACAACTGTGCAATGCTCGAAAGTATAGTTGGGCGTGGATATATGCCCCTTTTTCAAGGAGGGCTGGGCTTCTGAAAATGCCAAGGATATTCCTGCTGCTTTTTGCAGCCCTTGCCTTCGGGCAATATGGGGGCAACTGTCTCTATTTCGACGGGGTTGACGATATGCTCAGCCTCGATATTCCGGCAGATATAAACGAAGATCATATATACATTGAATCGTGGATAAAGCTGCACAGGGATGCCACGGGTAAATGCAGCATTTTCAGCCTCGGCAGAAACAGAGATGACGGAGGTGCGGACAGCACAGAGTCCTTTGCTCTGGCATATTATCCCGACAGCGGATATTTCCGTATCAGGGACTATGCCATAGACAATACTGTCCAGCTGGACACGAATATATCCTATGCAAGGGAAGATCTGTCCGATCAATGGGTTTGGATACAGGTAGATAAGTATAACGATGGTGTAAAATTGGCAATTGGCGAGGATTTCGAAGAGAATATCTTCATTGGCTATTTTGATCCCTCAATACCAGAGAACAGCAAGATTTATATCGGCAGTTGGTTCGGAGAAGAGGATGGAAGATTCCACGGATACATGGACAGGGCAGGTATTCGCACAAACTATAGCGATTCCTATTTTTTCGACAGGTATATAGAATTGACAAGCTCCACTCTTACCTTTATCACAGGCTTTAACTTCGATGAGGAAACCTTCACCGGCACCTTTGCCGATGTTTTCGGTGCAAGGGATGCCACCTCTGAGGGCATGGATTCAACAAATATTCTGCCTTCGAGCTTCACATACGGCGCAGCCTATCATTCCTATTATGGGGCAGCCCTTCCGCGGTGTAGCTATATGCAATACAAAGACACAACAATTACAATAGAGTTCTGGTTCAAGTCAGATGTCTGGGATACTCTGGAATATATCATGTCTATTCCCGACTCAACAAACAGCAGATTTATTGATCTGTATGCTCGATACGACAGCATTTTTTTCACATATACCGATGCTGAAGAATTTTACCTCTGCCAGATACCGGAATCAACATGGGCACACATAGCCTTGATCAGGGATGGGGAAAGATTCAGAGTCTTCATAGATGGCATAGAATATCTCGACCATATTGATGAGGGGTTTACATTTAGATATTACTCTATGTTCGGCCTCGGCTCAAGAAGCGGATATCCCCCGATGATGGACTTTGCAGCAGATGAGATGAGAATTTGGGATCATGCACGAAGCCAGAGTCAGATAATCAGAAATATGTGCGTATCAATGGACAGGCAGACACCGGGGCTGAAATTTCTCGCAAGATTAGATAAGAGATGGACCAGTGGAGGTATCTATGATCTGATTGCACAGACAGCTTCCGGGCCAAGTCTTATGAGCTTTTCACTGGACTATCAGGATCAGCCCTACAAAGTGCGCTGTGCCTATGACACAGATGACTGGAATTTCGGCTGGACAGAGGGCAGGCCGGACAGCACATGTTCCGCCAGCCTCGGCATTGGCTTCATGGACGCTGTTATATCCGATGATGTGCATATTCGCAGCCTCGTCATCCCGGACAGCACAGCACTGTCTGTGACATCGGGCACAGTCCGCATAGACAATATACTCCATATACCCGGCAGCTTCACCTTTGCCGGAGACAGCCTTGTCATAGGCGGCAGGCTGAACAGCCCTGAATGCAATCTGATAGTCGGGGGGGCGGGAATTGTCATAGAGGGGGGATTTGAATTTTGATATGGAGCTTATGGAAAGCAAGATTCTATCAGTTATTTTTGTAGCCTTTGCTTTATTGTAAGCTGCAACTAATCTGAATATAAAGCCACCGATCGAAGAATCGGTGGCTTTTTCACTCATCAATCGTTCAATATCGAGATCTGGAAAAAGCTCGTTATCCCTATAGGTTAAATAGCTTTGGTGATCTCGTTTTTTGGGGATACACTACCTAGTTAGAACAACCTGCTCAGTTATTTCGGCTTCTCCAATCATTGCTCTCAAAATGTAAATGCCGGATGGCACATCATCACCAGCATTCCAGATGCGCTCTTTGCCAAGGTCTGCGACCTGTCTTCCATGTATGTCTTCAATAGTAATGATGGCATCGGTGGGAGCTGTGATTGCAAGGGTAGAGTTAAAAGGATTTGGATATGCAGATACCGATAATATTTCGGGCTTGGAAAAACTCCTCTGTTGCTCGTCAACACCTAAGATATAGCTTGAAATGTCTATAACATAGATTCCATAGAACATATCCAAGACATATGCATAATTTTCATGCACACTTACACTAACAAACCAGCACGACTCTTCAGGTTCGAAAAAGGCTACCTCAACCGGAGTAGAAGGGTCAGTAACATTGATTACTCTAAGGCCTTTATCCGCATCGGCCACATAGGCGTAATTCCCGGCAACAGTAACATCATAGGCACTTCCCGGAGTGTCATAGAAGCCTATTTCGGAGGGCGTAGAAGAACCACCCGCATTGGCAATTCGGAGACCAGATTCACCTGCAGCGACATAAAGGTGACCAGAAGGGGTGAGATGAGCTGCTTTCGGTTCATCGGGTAATTCGAGGGTACCTGTATATAAAGAAGGAGTTGAGGCATCAGATTGATCAACTTTGTATAACTCCACTGTAGAATCACGCTTTGATACAGTGACAAAGGAGTCTCTGGAGGAGACACTATTGATACCGGAACCTGCTACAATCATTTCAACAACCTCAGGTGATGATGGATCGGAAATATCAATCTTGGCAACTCCGGCATCTTCAATACCCAAAATTGCAACATCGTTGCTCACAGAGGTAACTGAACTTGACCACCCGTCAATAGGACATTCCCCCATCAATACCGGACCTGTTGGATCGGTAATGTCCAGTACCTTGATTCCACCATCGCCATCGGCAACAATCATTTGATTACCTTGAGGCTCTACATCATAGGCATAGCTTGTTTCGAGTGAACCCATTTCAGAAATCGATGTCGGGTCTGAAATATCTACCATCACAACCCCCGAACTACCATGGGCTGCAACTAAAACGTCATCAGCAGTCCCATCACTGTTTACTTGGATTTGGTTCGCAAAGGACAGTGGTAGCTGTTCGGTGGGAACAAGAGGTAACGATAGAGCAAAACCCCTTGAAGCCAAGGACAAAAAAGCAAAGAAAGCAACTAAAGCCTTCATTCTAACCTCCTAAAAAAAGTTTCCCTCAAAAAATATGAAGGCCACCTGATTTAACAAGAAAAAATGATATTAGCTAAAAAAATTACTATAGAAAACGGATTTGGATTTACGTATACAGAAGACAGGCCAATTATCTTAGCTCTCTATGCCTGTGTATTCTTCAAGTATCTCCTCAAAGGATGCACCGCTGGCAAGTAGCCATGAAATCCACGGTCAGCCTTGTGCCCTTTATAACAGGCTTGCCTGCCATGACCTTTGAGTCAGTTGTTATCCTTGATAGATCAACGCCCATTCTTCCTCCATGCTGCTTTGGACATTTCATGTTGCACTATGGGAGTATTTCACCTCTACCGAATCCGTATCGCCGAAGCCCTTGAACCTTGCTCTTAAGCCCGCCCCATTCTGGCAACAACCTTCCATGGCTTATATACATTCTCCGAGATTGAATGTCAATCCCTGATTTTCCACTTGAAATGCACTTCATTTACTTTCTCGAAACATTGCAAACTTTGTTGTTCTGGATGAGTTTTAGAAAATTTGCATTTCTTTGTCCAACGGATACAACAGCAAAGAGGCATTGCAAACGATTACTTCGTATGACAGGGACTTGAGCAGTTCTTGCAGCCATCTACATTTGAGTAAATCTTTCTTGCTTTTTCTATAGCCTCATGGCAAGTAGAAAAATATCCAAGATATGTTCTTTTAGATGGCAGATAAATACAACTCTCTTTATGTACCTCATGCTCATCAGTATTCTGAGCATCGTCATTTATATAGTAGCGTTCCATTATGTACGTTTTCCAGACATTAATTTTCCTTGTCCTTTGGTGGCAGGGGATCATTTCCGGGTGGAATGGTGTCTTTGCTTCTGATTTTGCCATCCCTTCCTTTAGTAGTGAGCTCTCCACCACCTTGTTTCTTTAGCATTTCTCTTGCCTTTTGTATTGCTTCTTTTTGTGTTTGGTGCAAACTGGATGCCTTATCTGCATCATTACGCTTATTCTCCCATGAACCATCGGGACGCTGTGATACTGTTCTATCTCTGTCTTTACTCATAAAACTGCCTCCTTATCGTCTTCCATGTTTAAGCTAAACCTTGCGGATTTTGTCTTCGGCTGAATGAGCCCCCTTTCAATCTAAGACCCTCTTTAAGTATCTAAGAAATTGTCGTGAATCAGCGAAATAGTTAGGAAAAGCGGCTTTTAAATTGCGAATTGAACTCGCAGAAACAAGGACGACATCATAATCCTTTTCTTTGACAGCCTTCTTTTCACGGTTCAGGTAATCTTCGGTAGCTATTTCGAGTTCCCCACTCGAAAAACGGGTAACTAAGATTTCTTTTGCGGTCTCGTATAGATCTAAGATGAAATATTCTGATTTTGTCTCGTTCTTGTCCGAGATATAGTGCGTTGTAACAGTAAAAGCGCGCAATCGCTCTACTGCATTCAACTTTCTGGATAATCTCTTGAGTTGAGTCTTTGTATCTATTCCCTTAACACGATCTCCCACGGGTCTCGATTCCAGTTTTGCAAATTCTGCACTAGCATAAAGAAAAAAGTCAAGCCAATCAGGATCACCTTGGCTTGCCTTGAGTGCTTGAGAAGTAAAAGTGTCAACAATCTCAACAGCTGTAGCCCATGCATGTTGGATTTTGGATCTTAGCTGTATTTCAACGAAGAAATCTTGATATTGCTTCTTAGTACCGTTGTATTTATAGATCAAATGAATGCCACGATAACCTGATGTTTTTGGTGTTTCAATGTAATTGTCAATTTTATGTAGGATGTTTCCAGTACGACTAGTAGTTATCATTTTACATAACTTCTCGACACGACCCACTTCTTTAACAACTGCTCTACAGCCCCCGATATCCTGCATGCGATCTAGCATCATATTCTGGAATCTTCTAAGTTTTAGCAATATTGAGGGAGTTCTCTTAAGGCGTTGCACAACAACAGCTTCCTTATCAATCTCATTCGCTTTCGTGCGCAAGAAAATGAGAATCGAATGCATTGGATATGCATGAGCCGATCTCCAGTTCGAAAGGATGTCCATCGCTTCAGATTTTTCTTGTTCAGAAACGTCGGGTTGTATTAAGAGCTTACCCGCTCGGCGAACGTTCCTTTTGGAGTATTCTGGATCAATCCACCTCAAACCCCCACCCCCTCGGAAAGGATATGCTCGTATAGTGGGATGGGTGTGATTTCCGCTGTCACTATGACATCTATGAGGCAGTCATGTTCAAGCTCAAGCCCATAGGACATGTCGAAGATATCCTCCTCTATTTGCCTGCTGGTCTTCTCAAGGTGAACAAAGATATCAATGTCAGAATGGGTTTGCTCTTCTCCTCGAGCCCGAGAGCCAAAGACCCGAAAATCGAGTATGGCATACTTCTTTGATATGGCTGCCTTGAGGTTCCGAGCTATCTCTTTTGTTCTTTTGTCCATATATTCAATATAGCTATTACGACGCTTCTGCGCAATCTTTCATCTTCTACCGCCGCCAAGGCCATAATTTATTCTCTATCTTTATTGACTCTTTGCTATATTTTTTGTATCTATAGTCCAAATTTGAATATGGAGGTTATATGGACATAGGAAGAAGATTTCAGAAGGAGACGAAATACACGCCCGAAGGTCTGAGAAATGCAAAACAGGAAGAGATCGAGAAGCCACCCCTCTACAAGACATACCCTGACGCAAAGACCTTTAATCTCCCCGACCCGAAGGGCATAGGCGAACTGAGGGGTTTCATGCATCTTCTGGAGACTCGTAAATCCGTGCGGAAATTCGCAGAAAAACCTATGGGGCTGGAGGAGCTTTCATACTTGCTCTGGGCATCCACAGGGATACAGCGCAATCAGAACGGCAGGGATTTTCGGACCATACCCTCGGCAGGGGCGCGCTTTCCGATCGAGAGCTATGTCATAGCCCACAATGTCAGGGATTTACCGCAGGGCTTGTATCACTACAATATCAAGGAACATAAACTCGTGCAGCTCAGGGAAGAGGACCTCAGACAGGCCATCACAGATGCCAATCTCGGCCAGAAGATGAGCGGACAGGCCCCGGCTATCTTCCTCTGGTCCGCCATATTCGACAGGACATGTTTCCGCTATTCAGACAGGGGCTATCGCTATATCTATCTCGATGCAGGGCATGTGGGCCATTCCTTTGCGCTGGCAGCCCATTCCATTGATATGGCCACCACACAGATCGGCGCATATCTAGACGGCGCAGTCGACGGCATAGTCGGGCTGGACGGCGAATATGAATCTGTGATCTATCAGTCGGTTGTCGGATATCCACCTGAAGAATGAGGGTACTCCTTCGCATAGCCTTTGACGGAACCCGCTATGCAGGCTGGCAGGTGCAGCCGGACAGGGAGACGGTGCAGTCGCGAATCTGCGCCGTCCTTGCAAAGATATATGATGTTCAGTCTGTAGATGTTACAGGCTCATCACGCACGGATTCCGGTGTTCACGCCCTCGGCTTCGCTGCACATTTCGATATGCCCGATGGGCGGTTTCCCATCGTGGACATACCATACCGGCTCAACAGCCTCCTTCCCGATGATATTCGCATAGTCTCGGCATCGCCGGTGCCAGCTGACTTTCACGCGCGCTACAGCGCAAAGGGCAAGATATATCGCTATATCATCGCCAATCCCCACCCCACAAGAGCAGGCAGGGCATTGATTCTGGATAAACTGCCGGATCTGGACATATTGCTCAGTGTCGGCAGGCTTTTTATCGGCAGTCATGACTTTTCGGGCTTTGCTGTGAAGGCATCACTCCCTGATAACAGGGAATGCACAATCTCAAGGCTGGAATGGCAGAGGACGCTGGACAGCTCTATCGTTATGGAGATAGAGGGCGATCGGTTCTTGCATCATATGGTGCGCTTCATCGTGGGAGCGCATCTTGAGGTTGCAGAGGGCAGACTGAGGGAGGATGAGATAGTTGAGTCCCTTGAGACCGGGCAGAGGCTGCGCATCAAGAACCCCACAGGCGAGGGGCTTTATCTCGTGCATGTCTTCTACTAAGGCATATACTTAGTAGCATTGCGAAGGGCTTCCTTTGAGATGTGATCGCCATAGGTTGCGATAAAGTCTTCCACAAAGTCGGGGTTATCACGGGAAATCTCCCTGAGTATCCAGCCGACAGCGGTCTTGGCGAATCTCTCTTCCCTCTTGATAATATGGGCTGCTGATATGCGAATAAGTTCGAGGGGGCGGGTCTTGACATAGGCAAAGGATACGATAGATGCCCTTGCGCGCCAGAGATTTTCGGCTGTATGCCACTTGGATATATGCTCTTCTATATTTTCATCTTCAATCGCACTTCCAATGGCCTTAATGGAGAACCAGTCTGTGATGTTCCAGTCATAGATGTGCCCCTCATCGAAGAGACGGGCGAGCCTTTCCAATCTGTCCTTTATTGCAATGCGCGGTTCTGATTCGGCAAGGACGAGAATTCCGGAAAGCTTATACTCTGAATATCTCCCTTCGATGAGAGCCATTGCATCGTCAAAAGACAGGGGGGCATGGGCCTTGATGATAATGCGCAATTCAGCCATTGGAACACCGAGAAAAGGTGCTGAACCCTTGACATAGTTCTCCCACCATGCAGCCTTTTGGGAGTTATGCCTTGACTGTATATCCCTGACAAGTTCTTCGGTCATACACTGCCTTCCTAAAAAAAAGGGGGCGGTTATCCGCCCCTTGAATATAGTGCAATCAAGTTTTTGCTAGTTGTTGGGATTTTCCCTTATGTCGCCACCGCGCTTGTATTCGGCATCTGACGGGCGCATCACACGAATATCGTAGATATACCACTGGTTGCGTTTTGTGACATCGAGCTTTTCGGGATCGAATTCCATCTTCTCTATCTCAGGGAGCATGGCCTCGTCAATCACCGGGTTGCCGCAGCTCTCGTAGATCTCCGCCTCCTTCACCTTGGCAAAGGCATCGACAAAGATCTTGAAGCGGATCTTCTTGCCCCTGTACTGGACACGCCATTCCTGCTCAGGATAGTTGTATTCCAGAGGTCTCAATGGATAGAGTGTCAGCCGTTCGATATCCTCCTCTTCCTTTTCGGGAAGTGGTGGCTTCTCGTCAGTTTTGACAAATTTCTCCGCCATAAGCGAATCGGGGAGATCCGGCGCAACAGGCTTGGATATTCTGCCTCCGCCAAGACGGAGCTGGGCGAGGCTGTCGTATTCTGTGCCGGGATACTGCTCTGATATGCTCTGATATATCGCCCTTGCCTCGTCGGAATTGTCCATGAACTCTACATATATATATGCCTTGGCAAGTAGCGACTTAGGTACGAGAGACGACGTGGGAAAGCTGTCGATTACGACATCATAATATCTCAAGGCCTGCTGTGGGTTGTTATTGGTCAGAAGTAGCTCCTCAGCCTTGATAAAGTAATAGCCGACCGAGCGTACCTCTGTGGAGTCCAGAGCCGCACCCCTTCCCTCGAAATACTTCACAGCACCGAGGGCATAGTCAGACTCGGAATAGCCCTGAAGAAGCCCTGCAAATGCCGAATCCGCAGTCTCCCAGTCCTGTTTTGCATAGGCATATGTCCAGCCGAGGGCATAGCTCGCCTTAGGCGCAAGGGGGTCTGTAGGGTTTTCCGCGAGAATCTGCCTGTACTGGCTGATGGCTGAGTCCGGCTGGCCGAGCTTGAGCACATACATCTCCGCAAGCTCGATACGCATCTCAACAGGGTTTTTGGAGGAATCCGCCGCCTCTGCAAGCTGCTTCTGCATATCAAGAATATTGCGTATTGCCTCTGCCATCTCCAGTGCAAGCTGGGCTGCCTCGTTCATTATGCCCTGCTTGGAGGCCTGCTCGAACATCTCAAGGGCAAGCTCATAGTTGGAGTTGTCGAGATACATCTCGCCGAGATAGTAGAAGGCCCAGGCTGCTGCGCCGGAGCGTTTGTAGTCTTCTGTGACATCCCGCCATGTCTGGGCTGCCTTGGCGGTGTCGTCCTGTGCATAGAAAATCAGACCAACGCGGACCTCTATATCGCCAATGCGATCGCGGAACTCCTTGACCTTCTTCATAGACTGGAAATGGGCAAGTGCCTCCTCCAGCCTTCCAAGCTCAAGAAGTGCCTCGCCGATCTTCATCCGCGACTCAAACCAGTCGTCCTCTGAGAGCTGATCCTGCTTGATATTCTCGTCCTGTGCGAGTATCATATCGTATTCGCCCCAGTCCCAGAATATGCGCATGAGCATAAGGGCAGCACGTGATACATTGGGGGACTTGGGATAGTTCTCTATGAACTCCTCGAATTTGAGCTGAGCTGAGACATAGTCTTCCTTTTCATAGAAGCCCATGGCTATCATGAAGGCCGCCTCTTCTGCATATTCGCCGTCTTCGATCAATGCCTTGAACTCCGCCTCTGCCTTCTCGAATTCACCTGCCTTCATCCATGCCACGCTCCGCCAGTATCGCGCCTCCTGCTCATATTTTGAGTCAGGGAAGGCAGTGAGAAGCTCCTCGAATTTGGTGGCAGCCTTCACAGGCTCATCAGTCCAGAGAAAGGACATGCCAAGGAGAAAGAGGGCATCGTCCACCCATTTGCTCTCGGGATAGAAGGCAAGCACCTTGCTGGATTTCTCTATCGCCTTTTCGTAGCCTGATGCGCTCTGGGATGGAAGCTCATCCGTCTCCGCCTCTTCGCGATATTTCTCGGCTATCTTGTAGTGCTTTTTCGCGAGGAAAAAGGTATTGTAGTAGACACAGCCGGAACTGAGTACTACTGTTATAAGAATCAGGGAAAAGAGTAATATTTTAATCTTCGTCATCTTTGAACACTCTACTTAGGATATAGGAGACCTGCCTCGTATAGAGGTCGAGATCGAAAAGTGCTTCGATCTCCTCTATTGTAATGTATCTTCGGATCTCTCCGTCCTGTCTGATCTGCTCGCGGAAGTCCTTGCCTTCCTTCCATGATGTCATGATCTTGCCCTGTACCATTGTATGAGCCTTTGAGCGGGAAAGACCAGCATTGATCAGACGGATCATCAGCCTCTGGCTGAAGACAAGTCCTCTTGTGATATTGATATTGTCCAGCATCTTGTCGGTTGCAACGTTCATATTGTCGAGAATATCTGTCATCCTTGTTAGGATATAGTTCATCAGTATTGTTGCATCTGGCAGTATGACGCGCTCGACAGAGGAATGGGATATATCCCTCTCATGCCATAGAGCCTGGTTTTCCATGGCCGGTATGACATAGGAGCGAATCATGCGGCAAAGCCCGGTGACCTGTTCCAATCCAACGGGATTCCTCTTGTGGGGCATGGCAGATGAGCCTTTCTGCTTTGCGGAGAAGGGCTCCTCGATCTCTGCAACCTCTGTCCGGGCAAGATGGCGAAGCTCAACAGCGAGCTTCTCCACTGAGCTTGCAAGAACGGCCATCACGGACATGTAGTAGGCATATCTGTCCCTTTGGACGACCTGATTCGTGATGGGTGCAAGGCCAATACCAAGCTCCTTGAGGGCAAGCTCCTCGACCTTGGGGTCTATCATAGTATAGTTGCCCACAGGGCCGGAGATCTTGCCGACCTCTACATCCTTACGGGCATCGAGGAATCTTTTCTTTGCCCTTCTGAACTCGGCGTAGAATATAGCGAGCTTCAGGCCGAATGTTGTCGGTTCTGCGTGTACACCGTGGGAACGACCGATAATCGGGGTGTATTTGTACTTCTCCACGAGCCTTTTGAGTACCTTGAGCATATCCGTGAGATTGCCTGTGATAAGCTCATTGGCATCCCTGAGCTGCATATTGGTGCCTGTGTCCATGACATCGCTGGATGTCATGCCATAGTGTATGTATCTCCCTGCCTCGTCTGAGAGACGGGAGAATACAGAGTTGAGAAAGGCGACAATCTCGTGCTTTGTCTTCTCCTCTTCCTGGTCAATCTCTTCGAGGGTGAAGTCGGCCTTCTCTGCTGCTTCCTCGTAAATCTCCTTCGGAACTACATCCAGCTCCGACTGAGCCTTGAGGACTGCCAGCTCAATCTCCAGCCATTTCCTGAACCTGGTCTCCCGTGTCCAGATCTGTTTCATCTCCTCTTTTGCATATCTGTCTATCATGTTACTCCTTTCTTAAATATATGAGAAATTATCTTGCCAGTGTTACTGTGCCCTTGCAAACACGCTCACCGTCGGAATCGACAACATACATATAGACACCCGAGGGCATGGATTCGCCTGAGTCGGATTTTCCGTCCCAGATGGAGTCCTTCTGCTCTCCTGCCGGCACATCGATAGCCTTGACCTTGTTGCCGCGCATATCGTATATCGTCACAGTGCCGCCTTTGCTGTACAGCGCAGGGAAGAAGAACATGACCTCGTCATTGTATGTGTCCTGATTGGGTGTAAAGGGATTTGTGGAAATATTGCATTTAAGGGCAGGCTCAAGCCAGAACATAATCTGTGTCGAAGCATAGTTCGGCGAGCAGATGTCCGGGCTGTCCTCTGCCTCGATGATCACTGTGAAGGAGTCGCCGTCAGCATAGGATATGCCGCAGGCTTCAAAATCAAATGTGAGATCGACAATACAGTCAGAAAATGTCCCGACTGTGTCGAAGTCACCCCGTATGACAGTTGCATAGAGGTTCTCATAGTTCACGCCGGACAAAAGATCCGATATGCCGAAGCGGACATAGGGCTCATTTGCAGGTATCATCTCGCCGTCCTGTGGGTAGTCAAAGTCAATGACAGGCGGAGTGATGTCCACATAGAGCTCCCATGTCGAGGCAAGGGCAGGATAGCCGTTGAAATCGGTAAGACTGCCGAGGGCAAGGGGCATATGCCCTTCCTCCGCCACATCCGACGGTGTGTAGATCTCGGTGGCGCCGCGAATGGCAAGCCTTGAGTCCGGCCAGCCTATGCTTTCGCCCTGTATTGTGAGTTCCAGTGTTTCCATGCTCAGCTCTGTTTCCGATGAAATAAGGAAATATAGCGGCTGATCAGGACAGGAGATAAAGCTGCCTCCCTCAGGATATATGAGCTCGACTAAAGGACGGGGGACGATGTTTATCGTGAAGATGTCCGATGTGAAGGCTGTCCTGTCCTCCCTTATCTCGAAGTCGAAGTCATTGTCATTTGCCATCAGTCGTGCTGTGATGACCGTGCCTGTGGGCATACCTGTCATCGGTATGGAGGTGACGAGTGTCGTCTCATTCGCTGCTGTCATGTGACGTGTGTAGTGGGATATCTCAAGCTCGCCGTCTATGTCCCAGAACAGCCTTGCATACTGGCTGTCCGTTGAATCCATGGGTGCGAAAATACCGGATGTGTCCTTCACATATACCTCTATCGCAAAGATAGAATCAGCCATCCACAGCGGTGGATTGTGACCTGTGAAAACAGGGGGAAGTGTGTCGTCGTCTGGCAGATAGAAGTAGGTAGTACATGCCGATGTGTTCGGCTCGCAGAACATTGACATATCCGAGGCTATGATAATCACCTCTGTCGTCTCCCTTTCCGGGAAATGTGTGCCGAGGAAATCAGGATCGAAGAAAATTGTGTCGCCCTGTGTTCTGGTCTCGGACCAGCCCCACTCATCGCCCATGGCCCTGATGCGGACAAGGGACGGGTCTATGCCCGAGAGGGAATCCCGAAGTACAAACCACGGCGTATCAAAGGGATCGGAGATGACGGCACCGGGCAAAGGATACATGCCATCGAATACAGGCGGATCGAGATCGACCATGAAGGTGTGACTTATCGTGGAAAGAAGCTCATTGCCGAGACCGTCCTGAGCTGCCACCACTGACATTTCAATAGTATCGCCTGATTCCCAGTTTGAGCCCGGTAAGAATATCAACGTATCACCGTGCTGGGTGAACTGCTCGTCGGCTATATTCAGTGTATCGTCTGCCAGAGTTATGACAACGGTTTCCCAATCAACACCGTTTATGTCTGTCAAGACAAGCCTTATCTGTTGATCTGCACATGATGTGTATACTCCGCCTGGAGGCTCCACGAACTGTGCCCGCGGCCCGCCCTGATCGACCATGAAGCACCATGTATGCTCTGCCCTGTTCCTGTTGCAGACAGCGACAGAATCCTTGGCGATAATCGTTATGCAGAGTGTGTCGCCGTGTTCCATCTCCGTTGCTCCAATGTCGAAATAGAGTGTGTCAGAGCTGAAATCAACAGCAGGGTGTGTGATGGGAAAATCATATCCCTCGAAAACTACCCATATTGAATCAGGGTCTACACCTGCAATATCGTCGTAGAGATGGGCTTTCACAACAGGGTCAGGCGGTGCAAATTCCCCTGTGACTGGGTAAATTGGCTCTATATCCGGCGGCTCAACATCGACAACAAACCATACATCAAGGGAGCCTGCCATTGCATTGCCTATCATGTCCTCGATATTTCTGACAATAACCGATATCGTATCACCGTGATGCCAAGAGATACCAGGGGTATAGGTGATAGTGTCGTTCTCGAAGGATACCGCAGGGCTGTCCCAGCCATAGTGGGTGCCGTTAACATCTATGGAAATTGTCGTCTCGTTGACGCCATTGGGGTCTTCCAGGGCTACGAGTATAGGCCCTTCTTCGCAGGAAGTTGTAAGATATTCAAGCGGGCTTGCCATTCTTGCAATAGGGCCTGCAAGGTTGACTGTCCAGCTCCAGCATATCGAATCCCCATTTGAGCCGCATTGCATGGCAAGGTCGTCGAAGCTTATGCAAACCCGGCAGGTATCTCCATCGAGGTAGTGGGGGACAATATCATCGTCCACGCGGAAACCCTCGCCATCGGGAATCCACATGACCGGGACCCCGTCAATGTAGATACGGACACTGTCCCTGTCGACGCCGGCTCCATCGTCCGAAAGCTCGAAATAGATGTAGTTGATGGAATCGCCCATCACCTCATCAGGCTCCGGATGCCTTGCTGAGACCGAAGGGGGGATTATGTCCTGATAGATTGTGAATCTNNGTCGTATTGCCTGCGCTGTCTGAGACCTCGTTGAAAAGGACGATGATCTCTCCGTCCATGCCGAACCAGACCCCGGGATCGAAGGTGAGATTGCTGCCATCCCATTCCATGTGTGTCGGCCATGTATAGACTCCGTCACAGCTAACCTCGATTGATGATATATCCACTCCCGACTGATCTGTGATGCTGAAAATTGAAAAGAGGCTGTCGCAGGATGTGTAGCCCATAGGCTCGACAAGCTCGATGACAGGGCCTATTGTGTCCACATAGAAGCTCCAGCAGGTGTCGAGGACATTTGCGCCGCACATCTCAGCCTGATCTGCGGCACGAACACATATCTCGCATGAGTCAGCAGCGAATATATCGGAATCGTCGAAGAATATCCTGCCGGAGGGGGCATCCCAGATGCCACCTTCGAGTATCTCGCCGTTGAGAGTCACCGTGATCGAGTCGTAAATCACCCCTGCAAGGTCGTCCTCGATAAAAATCTCGATATTGAACCAGGGACTTGCAAAAAGTGTGTCCGGAAGTGGGCGGACATAGCTGAGATATGGAGCATCCATATCGACAATATAGGAAAATCCAACGGAGTCGACTATGGAGAAGCCGAGGTCATTGCGGATATCTGCGAACACACCTGTAACCGTATCGCCGGATGAAAAGCTGAGACCGTCCATATCAAGGAGCAGGCTGTCCTCGCCAATCCATGAGAATTCAGAAGGACTGGTTGTCATGCCCTCTACATATGCTGCATAGCTGCCGGATATGATCTCGCCTTCGGTCTGGACTCCGAAGAGTATCCGAGGTGTGGAGCATGAAGAATATTCCAGAGGGGAGATTACATTGACTTCCGGCGCGGGGACTGTGGCATAGACAGTAATCGAATGGAGAATCGGCCTTCCCACACCCCTGTCCATCAGCACCCTGTACTGAAGATGCTCAAAGCTGACACCTGTAATAGGTGCGCCATTTTCTATTTCATACCAGTCCGTCCAGGTGTCTCCGTCTTCGGAGACCTTGGCCTGTATGCGCAGGGCTGCATAGTCGGGAACGGTCTCGCTCCATGCAATCGAATCCAGCTCGCCTTCGCCCGGAAGCGTCCATATATCAGAGAGATAGACGCCAACACCCTCGCCGCCGTTGTATGCATAGTACATGGAGTTGATCATGGCCTTTGTCTCCCACTCGGCAGGGCGGAAATGATCTTCTTCATAGTCCTCTGCATGGCCTGTGGAGAAAAAGGCTGAGAAGGAGTTATAGTCTGGGTCATTGTATGTATGCATGTATATCTCGCCCTCGGCGGAGGTATACCAGAGATCGCCTGCTGCATATGTCTCGCCGAAGTCATGACATTCGGTCACCTCGAACTCGGGGGGAAGGGCAAAGGGGACATTCAGCACAATGGAGCTCGGATCTGCGCCATCGTCCAGCTCAACCTCTTCGAAAACCTCGTCGGGTTCATAGCAGGAGACCCAGTCGGCAGTGAGACCTGTTACCTCGGTCAGAGTATTGAAATTGGGATGCTCAAAGTTACGGACATCTTCGCACAGGGGTGTGTCCAATGTCCAGCCCCTTCTTTTGGCAATAGTGTCATGT
>NPIE01000304.1_pt1 | contig 16956 bp, 7 predicted proteins | sample 8637661 | NCBI WGS metagenome assembly NPIE01 (sample SAMN07420842, study PRJNA396082) | bioreactor metagenome | isolation source: sample BA12 brine-fed electro-methanogenic bioreactor BA | place: Japan: Kochi | collected 2016-12-09 | reverse complement strand
CCGACAAGCGTGAGGACAATCCCTGTGATCGGACCTTCGGCCTCGTATTCCCGTATGACCATCAGGGTTGCCGCCGGAGCTGTGGCGACGCCGATAATGCCGAGAAACAGGGAAAAGAGCAAAGAGGTCTGAAGCTGGCTCAGGTCGGCAACCGTTCTGTGAAGGACCAGTTCGTTGACACCGAATGCCGCAACGCCGACCAGCAGAAAAGTCAGCCCCATTTCGCTGAGAGAAAAAAAGGCGATGCGATGCTTCCACTTGCGCAGATGGTCGATACTGAACAGGCTGCCGATATTCAGCAGAATCAGGGCGAGGGCGAGATCGCCGAGGATGCTCAGTTCAGTCAGTACCTCGGTGGTCAGAAGGGGAGGCCAGCCGATCAGGTGGGCAAAGGAAGGACCAATGACCAGTCCGGTCAGCAGATAACCGGTCACGCGCGGGACATGGAAGCGCGAAGCAAGACGTCCCCCGATCAGGGCGCCGAAGAAGATGGCCGCAAGGCCAGTCAGATGAACGATGGCAGTGGAAGACATGGCGCCTTAGACTCTCGGGGGAAATATATTCGATCCAAAGCTACCATAAAACACCGATACGCAAAAGCAGAAGCCGGAAAAAAGGGGAGGTACAAACGGTCGCGGCCTTTTTTAAAAACACTTTGCTTCAAAGGCGAGAAGTCTCCTGATAAATTTTCTACTGGTCAAAAACCTGATACTTAATTTATAATATTTTTCTAATTACGCATATAGGGAGAAAGCAATGCCTCGCCTTTTTTTTCGAGTCTTTTTCTTGGCAATTTTGGTGCTCTCGTTCTGTTCGTGCGAGAAAAAACAGCCTGAACAAGCGACTGAAAAATCTGCACCATCTTCGTTACAGACTTCTCAGCACCAACCTCTGAATCCTCAGTTGGTCGAGCTTTCCTCCCACGCCCTTCCTTACTGGCGGAACTTGCGTGAGGAGAAGCCGGCCCTGGTGCTCATGAGCTTCGACCCGTTTCTGCAGCCGATACCCACCGAGCTTCAGGACCGAGCGCGCAAGCTGGTGCTTACGGGCACGCCTGAGGAGATCGACCGCCATGGCAGCTTCAACCGCGCCGAGCCCCTCGTCATGCCGACCCAGACCCTGAGTGCCGCCATCGAGGCCGGCCTGTTTTCCCGCATATACTGGGTGTTTCCGGCCAAGGTCGAACCTGAACAGCTGAGCCTCGACACCTTCCGCGAACAGATGGTCGAGGCACAATTCTTCAGCGAGGACGAGGCGCGGGGACTCATCCTCGCGCAGGGCACCTTCAGCGGACGCCTGCGCGACGTTCCCTTCGAGGCGGTGCATTACAACAAGCTGCCCGAGATCGACATCGCCGGCCCCATCGTCCTGCACCTCGACCTGAGTTTCTTTCGCGGGCTTTACGACGATGAGATCAAGACCCCGCTCTACGACCTGATCCACCAGAGCGCACTGCAGATTTTGGAAAGCGGCTGGCAACCGCTGTCCCTGACCCTGTCCTACTCCACCCTGCAGGGCGCGATTTCTCTCGACACGCGCTTCGTGCTTACCAACCTGGCGCAGGTCCTGCGCGACCCGTCGCTGCTTGAGGCAGAGATGCCGCAGACCTGGCAGCTGCGCGCCGAGGCCCTGTACGCGGCCGACATGTTCACCGAGTCTAAAAAGCTCGAGCTCTACCAGCAGGCCGCGAAGCTGGCACCGCAGGATCCGACCGTCGTCTATGATCTCTTCCAGGCCCACTTCCTGGCTCGTGAGCTCGAAGAGGCGCTGCTCGCTCTCGACCGGGCGGTGGAGCTCGATCAGGGATACGGCGCCGCATATCTGCGGCTGGCCAATATGGCACTCGAAGACGGTAACGTCGACATGACTCTGACCCTGTTGGAAAGGGCAGCGGCCGTTTTCCCCGCCAACCCCTTCATCCCCCTGCAGCGCGCCGACCTGCTGCTGCAGACCGGCCGCGCAGAAGCGGCCCTGGCTCTGCTGGAACCGCTGCTTGAAAAAAACTGGTCACCGACCTATCATCCAGAAATTCCCAAATCCCTCGCGGAAATGAAGCAGGTGGCCCTCAACCCCGAACCGACAACAGAAGAGCCACGCGATGATAAAAAAGATTAGCCCTTTCGCCCTCGCTTTTCTCGTACTCCTTGTATTTTCCGGATGTCAGAAAGAGCAGCCGCGTGAAACGGAAAAATCGACTCCGACCGTTTCCGAAAAGGATCAGGCGTCCCCGGCGCCCACTCCTCCCGCACCGCCGGTTCACGAGACTTTCGACGGCGCACCGCAGCTCTCTCTATTCGCGCGCCTGGGGGACTACCGGCCCGAGGAGCAGGACGAGCTCACCCTGCCGTACTGGAAAACCTACCAGGAGCATCTGGTCAAGACCGCCGGCGTGGTGACCACTGATGAGTCTGGCAACCGCGCATATTCGTTTCGCAGCATCAAGGGAATTGATTCGGTGGGTTTCTTTTCTCCCCTGGCAGTGACGCCAAGCACTCTTTACCAGGTGAGCTTCCGCGCAAAGGGGGATCTGCCCGAAGGGGCGTCGGCCGGGATCGGCGTTCTTGAATTTGACCGGTTTCTGTGGGTGGGCGAACAATATCCCCGCTCCCTCGACGAACAACACCGCACCGGGCAGCTGGACGGTGTTAGGTTCAGCGGCAGCCAGGACTGGCGGGAACAAAGCTTCACTTTCACCACCAGCCCCGAAACAGGCATGATCCACCTGGTTCTTCACCGTGAGGGAACCCCGTCGCGCGAACCGGTCCTGTTCGACGACATCCGCATTGCACCAGCCCATCCCTGACATAAGATATTAGGTGCAGAAAAGCCCTCCGATGCTCTTTAAGGCGACAAAAACAGATCGGTTCCCTTTTTTCTGCCCGGTGAGTTGTCCGGCTTTTTTACCAGAGCTCTTCGTCAACCTTCTCGAAGGCAGAAGTATTGCGCTCGAATTCGGCCTCGTCCTCTGCGCTCCAGCTTCCAGCAAGATGGTCGAGGTCATTGTAACGAACGTTTCGTTTTCTTTTTTCGAGGCCCAGGGATTCCCGCAGAAGCCGCAATGTCAAGGCATTGACGCTGCTTCCTTCCCTTTTGGCTTTCTCTTTCAGCGCCTCGGCCGTTTTCTCATCGATCCCCCGCAAAGTCATCGTTCCCATCATGAACTCCTTTTCAGAGGTTGGTAAGGAGCAGTCCGTCAATATGGCGGAAGTGCTCATCGAATGAACTCAGCGCAAGTCCATGTCGTAAGCTGGACGCGGCAATCCACAGGTCGTTCGAAGGTATCGGCCGGCCTTTGAATTTTAAAGCACGAAACACCTCAGCATAGAATTCTGCTGTCTCTTCATCGAGACCAAGGACCTCAACTCGAGGGGAATCCAGAAACTGATCCAGTTCCCGCCGATTCTCCGGTTCCCGGCATCCACATCGAAAACCCGCGAGCAACTCTCCAAGAACCACGGTGCTCATCCCGATATACTCCGCCTGCCGCAATACCTCTACCGCCGTTTGCTGATTCCGTTTAAACGCGACGTAAAAATTGGTGTCAATCAGAATATTTTTCATGCCCACTTGCCCTCTTGCAAAAAGAGTGAATGCAGTATGATGGCATTATATGACTGCAAAAGTGGAGTGTCAATTGTGGTGGGTGGTGGGGAAAAGGTAGAGTAGAGAGCAGGTTGGTCAGCGAGCTTACTGGATGATGCCCCCCCTGACAATGACATCCTTGCGTTTCTGCCCGGTTCGCACCCGCAATGAGCCATCGGGGCTACCGACGTAGCGCCCATGGAACTGTTCTGGCAGCGGCTGACCGCCGAGCCTGTCGCGCGCGACCAACCAGTAGCGCCCTCCATGCGGGAAGGAGAGAACGAACCGCCCCTCGCCGTCCGTGGGTTGCGACACGTAGAGTGGCCGCTGGATCATCATCGGATCACCGTAGAGCATCACCCTCACCCCCGCTACGGGGTTGCCCTGCCCGTCGAGAACCTGGCCGCTGATACTGGTCTCGCCGAAAAGTGCCTCGGCCTGCCGGCGGACTTTTTCCGGCACCTCCACCATCGCAAAAGAGGCATCAATCACCTGCCCTTCACGCACCTCGAAGGGGTTTCCGGGGTAATAGCCGAAAAAATCGCCGGCCTGCAATGGACCCTGAAATTCACCGCGATGGCGCTTGCGCGCCACCAGGAAATATTTGCCCGGCGGCAGGGGAGCTTCGAACAGGCCGGACGTATCCGTCGGCGCCGTCATCCCCAGCCCCATGCCCCGGAAGCGGTTGCCGGCGTCGGGATACACGGTGACCACCGCCCCCTTGACCGGCTCGCCATTGAAGGTGAGGCGCCCGAGAAAGCCCGTCTCGACGCGGGGCGTGGCTTCAATCGGCGGCGTGTTGCGCTTCACCAGCGAGAGGTTCATGTCCGCGAGGCCATCTTCAGTCACGGTCACCGGGTTGCGCCCGTAGAAAGCGAAGAGCTCCGCCCCCTGGGCGACGAGGTAATATTCTCCCGGCGGCACGGACAGGCGGAACAGGCCGTCTTCGGCGGTCACTGCGGACATGTGCGGCGCCTCAGCTTCGAAACCCGGATCAGTCGCCGGCCGAGCCGTCACCCGGACCCCCGAAACAGGCGTCTTTTCCGGCCCGGTCGTGACCTTGCCAGAGATGAGGGTCGCGTTTTCGGCATATACCGGAAGAGAAACAAATGTCAGAATGAGAAAGACACCCAATACTGCATTGAAAATACGATGCGTCATAAATACTTTCAGTTCTCCCCTGTCGTTTCAGAATAGACGGTCTGTTGATCTGCTGGAATTTATAGCAAGAATAATGCCCGAGAAGGTCCGCGGTGGGGCGCAATTCCCTGCTTCTGCCTGAGATTTGGCCAGGTTTTTGCGTTTTCCTGACTTTATCCAACCATAAAGTCGACTTTTTGACTCTCTACCCAATCATGGAGACCTAATGAGGCTTTTCACTGCCCTGGCCATTCTGGCCTGTCTATTTTCAGGCGGTTGTGAGAAAAAGAGCGAATCACCGCCTCCCCATTATGGCGAGGCCGCTCCCGCAGGCCCGGGCCGTGCTTCCGAACCGAAGGCGTCCGGGGGGTTGTTTCTCGACACCGTCGAGCCGGTGCTGATCGAACTGTCGACTTACGCCCTGCCGTACTGGCGTGAAGCCGCGCAGCAGGATAAGCCTTCTCTGGTGCTGATGTCCCTTCATCCGCTCCTGCAGCCCCTTGCGCCGCCCCTGAAAAAGGAGGCGGCCGCCTTGCTGAAAAACGGCAATGCTGAAGACTTCATCCGGCGCGGCAGTCTCTACCGTGCCGACCCGGCCATTTTGCCGCCTCAGACGCTCAGCGCCGCCCTCGCTGCAGGGTGGTTTGCGGAAATCGTCTGGGTCTTTCCCTTTCCGGGCGATTTCTCGCAGGTCGATCCGGAGCATTTTCGTGAGCAGATTGTCTCCGCCGGATTCCTGTCCGCCAAGGAGGGTGCCTCTCTCGTCTGGGACGGCGTCCAGTTCAGCGGCAAGGTACGCGAAACCCCGATCCGGATCGTGCACCCGGACCAACTGGTTCGTCTCGAGCGCCCGTTCATCCTGCATGTCGACCTCGGCTTCTTCGAGGGTCGCTACCATAACGAGGTGAAAACTCCTATCTACGGCTTGATCCTGGATACGGCCCATGCGATTTCAGAGCTCCGGTGGGCACCGCTGGAAGTCACGCTCTCCTATTCCACCATCGAAGGGGCCATCTCCACCGATGTGCGTTTTCTGATGACGGCCTTTGCACAGATGATGCGCGAGCCTGCGTTGATGAAACAGGCGCCGTCGCCCTGGAAAATGCGCGCCGAGGCCCTGCGGGCGGCGAGTTTTTTCCAGGAGGGCAAGGCCGAAGACATCTACCTCGAAAGTGCCGCCCGCCATCCCGATGACGCTGCGGCCCAGTACGATCTTTATCTGCAGCTTCTGGCTCCCCAGCGGATGGCGGCCGCCCTGGACCAGCTCGACAAGGCGGTCGCCCTTGATCCCGGCTATGCAGCCGCCTATCTGGATCTGGCGCGGGTCGCGCAGCAGGAAAACAATCTGCCCGGCATTCTCGAGCTGCTCGGCCGGGCGGCGCCGGTCTTCCCGGATAACCCTTTTATCGACCTTCATCGGGCGCAGTACCTGATCCAGGCAGGGCAGGCGAAGAAGGCCCGCCCCTTGATCGAGCGCCTCAAAAACCTGACGTGGTCCTCTCATTTTCACTCTGAGGTGCCCGGGGCCCTGAAAGAGCTGGAAGATGCCGTAGAGCAGACCATGCCGTAAGAAGTGCGCGTGACCGTGCGCTGAGATCCCCCGCACCTTCTGCCCGGTCCGATTTCGACGCCAGATCTCACCTCCGGTTTTGCGAAAACCTGTTCCTGCTAAACGAAAGGCCCGGGCGAACTCCCGGGCCTTTCCTGCGTCCATCAGCGGCGGCACGTCGCCCGCCTTCGTTTCAGCTGTCTTCTTAAAACAGCCTCCCTTTCGCTCAGGTTACCAGTTCCCGCCTCAGTCGTTCTGACCAGGCGCCAGGCGGTTCCAGCCGTCACCATCCGCGCTGTCATTGCGGTGGCAGTTGTTGGCCGCGCTTGAGCTCGGGTCCGCTCCGTCGGTGGTCCCCTGCCAGGTGGAGAGGCTGGCGTCCAGGCAGTTGGTGGTCAGCAGCGCCGGCAGCCCCGCAGCGTGCGGGCTGTGGCACTTGGAGCAGGAGAACTTGTGGTAGTTCGGCTTCGCCACCTGGCTGGCGCCGTACCAGTCGCTCCAGCCGTCCGTCGAGCTCGTGCCCGAGCGGTCGCCGATACCGGCGCCGTACCAGCCGGTCACATAGATCGGAGCGATGTCGGCGGTGCCGCAGGCCGGTTTCGGGTTCAGGTTGCCGAACCCCCAGCCCAACTCCCACTGTCCGCGGCCGAGGTGGTTCTGCATCGCCATCTGGTAAGTGGCTCCGCCGCGGGTCGCGTCGAAGATCTTGACGCGGCCGCTGCCGGTGCCGCCCAGGGTGGAGTTGGCGTGGCCGTTGGTCTGGATGCTGCGCCACAGGGTGTTGGCCGGGTAGAAGTCCATGGTGTCGACGTCCGTGCCGTGGCAGAGGGTACACAGGCCGGCCGTCCCGGCCACGGTCTTGCCCTGGGTCGGGGTGGTGCCGTCGGTCTTGGCGCTGTTCTGGTCGATGAAGAAGCCCCCCTTGGCGCGGCTGACGTCGTCGCCGCTGAAGCCCCACAGGCGCGGCGCCGTCCCGGTTCCGGTCCAGTTCGGGGTGAAGCGCGACCCCTCGTTGTCGCACTGGGGCTTGGTCGGCCCGCCCGTGATGGGATAGGTGTCGGTGGAGAGAGGGGGCGTATCCGCCGGATACGGGTTGCCCATCCAGCTGCCGCGCAGGAAGGGGGCATCGCTGGCCGTATCGCCGACCGCTTTGTTCAGGTTGTGCACGTCATGGCAGTAGGAGCAGCGGATCTCATTTTTCGCCTCCACGCCGGCGTCGGTGCCGTTGTACCCCGCGAACCAGGGCATGCGGCCACTGCTGTCTACATTGCCGACGCTCGATGTCTGTCCGGCAGGTTCCAGATTGGCGCTGTGAACCGAGGAGACAGGCCGCTTGAGCATGGAGCGGTACTGGTCGATCCAGTAGCCCGTTGTCCAGTCCGAAGTCTTGGTGGTCCCCGTGTTATCCGTGTAGATCCACCCGTGATTGAATGTCTCGGCTGTGCCGTCGTCCGTGGTGGTGAGTTGCACCACCGGGAAGCCCGCATCCGTGGTCTTGGTATTGTAGCCCCACTCGCTGACCGGAGTGGCCAAGGAGTCGTGGCAACCCCAGCAGTACTCGGCTTCAGAGTTGTCATAAGCGGCAGTTGCGGTGCCGCCGAGGTGAATACCACCGGTTATCGTGTAGTCGATGCCGAGCTGGGTCCGCATGTCGGTCCCGCTCATACGGCCGGAGGGGTCGCTCCAGCTGGCCGGGGGCAGGGCGACGGTGACTGCTCCGGCGTGGTAGCCGTGGCATTGGCCGCACTGGGTCGACCAGTTGGTGGTGCCGTCGATGGTGTCGGTGGTGGTCGCCATCAGGTGCGCGCCGTAGCCGCTGCCGGCAAGGCCTGTCCCTGTGCCGGTCGGGTCCACCACAACAGGTCCGATGTAGCCGGCGCGATGACAGTCGTCGCACTGGATGCTGCCGGCGGCGGCCCATACGGTCGTGGTCGCATCGGTCGCGTGGCAGGTGTTGATGCAGCTGCCGTCGCCGGGGTAGCTGCTGATCTCGCCGCCGATGACCACAGCCGAATCGGGGTCGCCGTGGCCGCTGTGCCCGGCGGTGCTGGCACCGGCGCCGTGGCAGTCGTCGCACTGGCCGCTGACAAAGCTGCTGTCCAGGGCGTCGCCGTCGAGGTGCTCGCGGTGCACACCGTTGTCGGGCGCCGAGTTGATCAGGGCAGTGCCGGCGGTGCCGTCGTTATGGCAGGCGACACAGCGCGCGGGGTAGGCGCCGAGGGAGCCGTCCCAGGCGGGGGTGGTGTTGCCGTAGTGACAGTTGACGTTGGTGCAGGTGCCATAGGTGCCGCTTGGCGCTATCGAGCCGGTGGCCTGCCCGCTGCTGACGCCTCGGTAGGTCACCGCGACGGCGCCGTCAAATCGTTTGCCGCTATCGAGAGCCGAGACGTCGTAGCGCACCGAGCCGTCCACATGCCCTGTCGGGGTGGCTGTGCCGCTGGTGTAGCCGGCGCCGTGGCAGTTGACGCAGGGCTGATTCTGCACCTTGGCGTGGGTGTTGTGGCTGGTGCCCGAGGGCAGGGTATCGACGGTGGCGTTTGCGGCTGTGTGGCAGTCGCCGCAGGCCGCCCCGGTGCCGTCGTCCCAGTCGGCAATGGCGCTGCCACCGAGAGTGCTGCCATGACAGTAATTGGCGCAGGTCAGGCTGTCATCCAGATTGATGGTCATGCCGGTGCCGTCAGTGTAACCGCCGCCCCCCGTGCGGCCGTTATAGGTGCCGCCGGTCTGTCCGAAGGCGGTAAAGCCGATGTTGAGGTTGCCGCTGTTGGGCATCTGCCCGCTCGCTTCCCAGCCGAAGTGACAGCTGTTGCAGTTGTACTGCGGTCCGCCCGGGTCGGTCACATGGGCGATGTGCCGGCCGGCGCTGGCCGAGCCGGTGACGACCGGATCGTTCGCCAGGCCGTCGGGCCCGCCGAGGGTGCTGACCGTGGGCGGGCTGCCGTGGCAGGCGTCGCAGGCCGCCTTGAAGCCCTGGCTGTGCGGATGGCACTTCATGCAGTCGGTCTGATTGTAATGAGCACTCCCGCCGGTCTGGCCTGCGGTGTCGTAACGGTGATAGCTGGTCTGGCTGTGGCAGACCTCACAGATCCTGGTTGAGGTTGCATGCCCCCCCGCATCGTCGCCGAAATCAGAGGAGCCGTCGCGAACATCCGTCAGGGCGACCGGTGCGCCGGCGCCGCCGGGAAAATCCTGGGTGCCGGTGTTGGGGGCACTGATGGCGGCCACAATCTGCTTGACGTTGCCGGAGCCCCTGGCGTGGCAGGTGGCGCAGGTAAAACCGCCGTACTGCCCGGTCGGGGTCCCCCAGTCGCCGGACCACTTTTCGGCGACACCGTCGGCGAAGCGCAGGCTGTTGTGCAGCAGCGGGCTGTCGACCCAGGAATCGAGGGTGATGTTCGAAACAGTCTGCACCGCCACGCCGGGATTGGACAGACCGTCGGTTGCATCAAGGTAGGTCACGCGCACATCGTAAGTCGCGCCGGTGGTCAGACCGAAGATTGCTGCGACGTAGGGGCTGGCCGTGTTTGCTGCGCTGGTGACCCAGTTGGTCCATGTGCCGGCGCTGGAGAGCTTGTAGTCGACGGTGTAGGTGCTGGTGCCGTTGGCATCGTCGCCGTAGGGCATGGTCACCCCTATGGAGCTCGGGGTACCCTGCACTGCGGTGGCGGTTCCTGCCGCCGTGGTGGCCACATTATTGACGGTCACCGTGACCTGGCTGGCATTGACCGCGTCGCCGCAATCCGGGTCATCGCCAGAGACGTTGATGGTAACACCGGCCTCGGCGGCCGAGGTGCTGTTGGGATGGGTGGAGGCGGTATTCCAGCTGTATTCCCAGCGCCCGCTGCCGGTGTTCCAGCTCAGGGGCGCGCCGCTCACTGGCGTGCCCCCGGCACCGGAGGGGATGCTGACAGCCATATTTGCCATCGCATCCGGAGCGCCCTCGCCCCCGACCTGGACCTGGACGGTCACAGTGCCGCCGGCCGGGTCCGGGGCCGAGGTGGTCAGGGTCGCGACATCCGGGTCAATGCAGGTCAGGTCGATGGTCTGGGCAGTGGCGTTGACCGCCTCGGCATTACCCAGGTTGTCGGTGCTGGCGTAGCGAATGTATTTGGTGACCACAGCGCCCGGGGTGCCACTTACGACAAACGGTGCGGTATAGGCTGTGCCGGGTACGCAGGTGTTCGTCTCGTCGATGCAGTAGTCGATACTGGCCACGCCGCTGCCACTGCCATCGGCAGCGGTGAGGGTGATGGTCGGCTCGTAGGTGATGGTACCGCCCGGGGCGTCGTCGCCGGTGGAAGGCGCCGCCACATCGACGGTGTGGTTCAGCGATGCGCTGGCGCCGGTGCCGCCCAGGGAGGTAGCCCGCATCTCGATGGTCAGGGCCGCGCCGTCGGTCTGCCCGGAGACGTTGCCGGTGCAGGTCGGCGCGCTCCAGGTGGCGGGGCTCCATCCGCTGCCAAGGTTATATTCGCAGCCGCTTATGGCGCTTTCACCGTCGCTGAAATCCTCAGTGACGGTGAAGCTGTCCGGGACGAAGCCGCCCGATTCGGAGGAGACCGCCAGGCTGCCGGCGGCGCTGGGCGGGGTGGTGTCCCGGTCAACACCCCAGATCCTGATATTATCGAGTCCGCCATCGTTGGCGAACGCGCTTCCCGCGGTTGTCAATCTGAAGCGGATGCGAATGTTGCCGGTATTCGCTCCTGCCGCATCGAAATCGTAGGTCGACGAGGAAAGCCATTGATCGCTCAGGTTGGATGTCGGAGGCGTTCCCACCTGTATCCAGGCGCCTGCGCCATTGACTTGATATTCGACATACAAGATCCCGTCAAAATTCGGGTTGTAGTCATAGGTCATGTAGATCTTCTGGGCGCCTGCGTCGTATTGGTTGATGGTCTGGAAATAGTTGTCGCTGGGAGAGGAAATTGCCTTGGAGCAGTTCGTCGGTGCTGCAGTCGCGCCGGATCCTTCCAGATAGACGAAGTTGTCCCCTATGCCGCCAGCGCCGCCCCCCGAGGTATCTGTGCCCGAGCTATTGCTTGGAGAGTTGTCATTCCACCCGCACCAGGCATTAAGGCCCTCGCTGCTGTTAGCCCCCTGCCAGACTGTGCCCCAATCGGTGTTCTGGCCGTTGACCGGGACAGTCATTGCACTGAAATCTTCCGTGATATCGAATGCAGCCTGTGCCTGATCGAAAGCGCCGGTGGCGAACGTCAGGAAGATCGCAAAAACTGCTGCGAAAGCGAACCGGGGGTTCCTGCATATTTCACATTTCGGCATCATGGCCCCTCTTTTTTCAACTCTCAAGCGATAAGCACTAGCATTTCACGGAATACTGGGGCAGTTGATTTTGCCCCAGGAAACAGCCAAAACACTGCCCGCATCGCAAAATCGCGCTATCCGGGAATAACCGGCTGAGACAGGTCAACCCGGCAGCGAGTTGCGTTTACAGAACAACACCCCGAAGAGATTTGCCTGGATTAATAAATTGAAGCAATTTTCGCGCCGAAGATTAGCTAGTTTAAATTTATAAAGGAGGGACAGAAAAGGGGACAGATTTATTTTGGGTATTCGCGGATTGAATTCGCGAGTGCAACAGGTGGATTGAATCCGCGACAACGTAGACTTCAGACCCGGCCCAAACTCCCACCTGTTTTCATCGCAAAGTAGCCGGGGAGATCCCCGGCTACTTTACATTTTGATCCCTGCCAGCAATGACTACTGCGCCGGTGCCAATCGGTGCCAACCGGTGCCGGTGTCCTCCTTGCGGTGGCAGTTGTTGGCTGCACGCTGGCCGAGGGTCGTACTGCTGTTGGGTCCGACAGTACCGTTATCGGCATTCTTGTCCCAATTCGCCGTATTGACGTCGAGGCAGTTGGTCAGCAGCAGCGCCGGCAAACCGGTGGCGTGCGGGCTGTGGCATTTGGAGCAGGTGAAGTCGTGCGCCCGGCTGCTGCTACCGCCGTTGGTGCCGATGCCGCCGGCGCTGTACCAGGTGCCGTACTGGCTACCGCGGGTGGTTGAGCCAATTGTTCCGCCGTACCATCCCGTATTGCGAGGCGGCGAGTTGGCTCCGCTGTCCTTGGCTGCTTTGTTGAAAACACTGCGCCACGGCCCACTGCTTTTAGCCGAAGTTAGATCGCCAAACTCGCGCCAGTTCACCCCATCCTGAGCCGCCATAAAGAAGTTAGTGCCGCCGCGGCGCGCATCGAAGAGGTCGCTGCCGTTCTGACCGGTACCGCCGAGGGTGGAGTTGCTGTGGCCGTTGACGGTGTCGCTGCGCCACATGCTGTCGGCGGTGTAGTAGTCCATGTCGTCGACGCTGCTGCCGTGGCACATGACGCACACTCCGGCGGTCTCATCGAGGGTCCGGCCATCAGCGGGCCAGTTGCTGTTCTGATCAATGAAGTAACCACCTTTTGCCTGCAGATCCTTGTCAGCAATCAGGCGCGGCTTGCCAAAATCCATAACTCTGAATGTCGAGGTGCCCTGAGAGAAACGCTGACCATTATTGTGATATCCTCCCGTGGTCGGGTAGCTGTAGCTGTTGATGGGCGGCAGGTCCGGACTGTATGGGTTCCCCATCCAGGTACCGCGCAAATAGGGACGGCCGGTCGCGGTCTCGTAGTCGATGCCGGTGACCATGGCGCGATTCTGGTCATGCACGTCGTGGCAGTAGGTGCAGCGGATTTTGTCCGGCGTCTCCAGGGACTGGGTGGTATCGCCATTGAGCACATTACCGTTTGTATCGATGTTCATGGCGACGGAGGAGCCGGGATCGGCCCCCATCGAGAAATCCGCCGAGTGCACCGATGAGATGCGCCGGCTCAAACGATAGTCAGGGGCGGTCTCGGTGGAATGCTGGTAGCCGTCCTTGCGGTAGTGCCCCTTGCCGCTGGCATCGACCCAGGCGGAAGTGGGGGTGGTCCAGTCGCTGTTCTCGTAGAGCCAGCCGTAGTTGTACGACCCGCTGGTCTGGCTGTTGATATCCTGAATCTGCTTATAGGGGAAGGTGCCGCCGATGTCGTTGGTGTCGGCGTTGTAGCCCCACTCGTTGACGGTGTCGTCGGTACCGTGGCAGTTCCAGCAGATATCCGCCTCGGTGCTGCCGGTGGTGGCGGTCCCGCCCAGGTGAATGCTGCCGGTGATGGGGAACTCCAGACCGAGCTTGAGCTGCATGTTCTGTCCCATTGCCGGGCTGCTGGTGCCGCTGGCCACGGTTCCGGCAGCCACACTCCAGTCTGAGGGCGGCAAGGGCACTTCCGCGTAGCTCGCATATCCCTCGTCGTAGTGATAGGGGTGGCACATGCGGCACTGCGCGGTCCAAACCGTGGTCATGCCGAAGGTGTCGCCCTTGTCTACCTTCAGGTGAGAACCGTAACCGGCCGCCGCCATGCCGGTCCCTTCGCCGTCGGGATCAACCACAGTCGGGCCGAGATAAGGGGCCATGTGACAGGCCTCGCAGGGCAGCGGGTCCGTGTCGCCCCACACGTTGAGAGGCTCGGGTCCATGGCACTGGCTGTTGCAGGTACCATAGTTCGTCGCGGTGGGGGAGCCGCTCGGGTTAAAGGCCATGCCGCCCCCGATGGTGGTCTGGAAGTCGATATGGCCGTCATGAGAGGCGTCGTTGGCCCCACCGCCGTGACAGCTCTCGCATTTGTTGATGAAGCGCCCGATCATCTCTTCGTGGATCGGCTGGTCCGGCTGCCCCTGGTGGGCCAGGGCCGGATTGACGTGCTCGGGATGGTTGCCGCTGGTCGGAGCAGACGCCATAAGACTGCCGTCATCGTTGCCATCATTGTGGCAGGTGGTGCAGGTGGCCGGCCCGTCGTTCCAGGTCGGTGTCTCGGTACCGAAATGGCAGATAACATTGGTGCAGGTTCCGTAGGCGCCGAATTCGGAGCTGGGGGCGAAGGTCCCCGTCTCGCCAATGACCTGGCCCTTGTACTGTGGCGTACCATAGGGTGTGCCGAAGGCGGCGGCCAGGCCGGTGAGGTCCCAACTGACGCTGCCATTGACGTGGCCGTTGCTCCCTGGTGTGGGGTCGTTGCCATGGCAGTACCAGCAGGGTTGATTCATCTCGCCGACATGGGTGGTGTGGCTGAAGCCCGGCGGCGTGTTGGTGGCGCTGGTGCCGTGGCAGCTGGTGCAGTGGATATTGCCGTTCCACTGGGGGTTGCTGCCTCCCATGTTGTCGGTGCCGCCGTGGCAGTAGATGTTTTCGCAGGTCAGAGTCCCCTGCCCCTTGGGCACAACGGTGCCCTCGTAGGAGACGCCGTCCTGACCGGTATAGTTGCCGGCGGTGGCGGCATCGTAAACCTTGCGCTCGGGGGTGCCGTCCGCCGGAATCACGCTGACGTCGGCGACCTTCTCGAAGACGTTGAAACGGTGATTGATATCATAGAGATCGTCGCTCTCGTCCCCCGGGGTGCCCATGTCGTTGGCTTTCGGCATCTCGCCGACGCCGCGCCAGCCGGCGTGGCAGTACTCGCAGGGGTATTCCAGTACTTCGACATGTTTGTAGTGGGTTCCAGGGGTAACCGAGCCGGTGGTGCCGGGAATGTCGGCCAGGCCGTTGGGGCCACCGAGGGTAGCGTCCAGCGGCGGGTCACCGTGACAACCGGTACAGTCGGCGGTGAAGCCGAGGCTGTGGCGATGGCAGTCGGTGCAGTCCCGACCATTGAAGTGCCGTTTCTGCGCGTCGCCCTGGGGTTCGAGAGGACCGGCACCGTCGGGATCCGCCTCGGTGTCGTAGCGGTGATACATGGTACGCGAATGGCAGACCTCGCAGCTGCGGGTCGAGCTGGTGCGCCCCGCCACGCCGTTGCTGTCGAAGGTTGCGGCGTCGAGACCGTCGGGATCGTCGTCCCCCCAGTCACCCGAGCCAGGGGTGGCATCGGTAAAATCGACTGTGAGGGTGTCAACGCCGGAAAGCTCCCAAAGGCTGCCGTCAGGGGTAGAAATCTGATCCTTCATCCACTTGATGTTGGGCGCACTCTTCTCGTGGCAGGTCAGGCAGTCGAAGTTGCCGTACTTCGAATCGACGCCGCTGTTTGCCAGGGTCTGGCTGGTCCCCCAGCTGCCCCCCCACTTGCTGGAGTGAGTGGCGACGCTGTTGTGGGTGATGGGGGAGACGAGATAGACCACCGTTTCCACCGTGTTGGTGACGGGTGCGTGGCCGTCGGAGCTGACTTCGACGGTGGTGATGTTGTTCTGCCACTCGCTGGCCCCGGGCTTGGCCGAAACCGCCAGGGTCAGGGTTGCCGACTCGCGCCCCTGCAGGACGATGCCGGTGTTGCTGCCCGTCGGCGAGAAGGCCGAGGGCTCAAAATCCGTGGTGTTGGCGTCCCCGGTCACCATCACGTCGAAGGTCGAGGCGCCGCAGTTGAAGGCGTCCTCGTTGCGGATGGTGATCTCCACCGGAACGGCGCGCCCTGGGCCAACGTAGTCCTTGTCGTGGGCAAAGGAGATGGAGGGCGGATTGCGCACGCAGACGTTGTTGATCTCGAGATCATTGATTGCGGTGATGCTGTTGCCGCCGCAGTCGGGGTCGGTGCCGTGGACCTCGAACTGGACGATCTCGGGCTCGCTGGTGCCGTAGGCGCGGCTGTCCCAGGCGCTTGGGTCGCCAATGGTCGCGCCATTGATTTTGAAGGTCAGCCCACCGGCTGCCACATCCCCCGTTGAGGAATAGAGCTGGGTTAGGTCGACACTGCTGCCGCCGGTGCTCTGCCCGGTCCGAATGGTGATAGTCGAGGGGTCCGGATCGCTGCAGCTGTTGTCGACATTGATGATGCCGGTATCCGCAACGGTCGTGCCGCCGCAGTCGGGGTCGGTGCCAATGACCTTGAAACTGACCGTCCCGGAGGCGCCGTCAGGCACGGAGGCGTAGCTGTTCCAGGGGTTGGCGACGTCGACGCCGTCGATCTGGTAGTGGAAAGCTTCGGCGTTGCCGGTGTGGTCGAAGAGTGCCGGCAGGCTCACGGCCGAACCGCCTACGGTCTGCCCCGAGTGCACCGAGAGACTCGAAGGGGTGCCGTCGGTGCAGGGGTCGTAGCTGAAGACGTTGGTGTCTACCACGCCGTTGCCACGCACCGCCAGGCCGTAGTCGCCGGCGCCCCAGGCCAGGGGCTGTGTCGTATCGAGAAGCTCGGCGGTGCTGGTCCAGAAGCGCTGCATGCCGCTCATGCCGTCCGGCATAAACATGAAGTTGTCGAAAGTGCAGACGCTGTCGCGGGTGCTGTCATGGGAGGTGACGGCCAGGCCGATGTTGACCGGGTCGGTCATCCCGACGGTCGCCGTTCCGGCCGAGATCCAGGAGTTGCCGCCGTCGTTGGAATAGAAGCCTTCAAACACACTGCCGGAGCGCTTGAGGCGCAGCCAGGTCTGATCCGAGGCCACGGTGCCGTTGGCCGGCGTCGGATTCTGCGAGACCGCCCCGTCGGTGGGGCGGTACTGCAGACGCGCCCCATTGCCGGGCGTCACGACCATTGTGGCGTGGCGACTGTTGTTGGACAGGGACTGGCGCACCATGATGCCGGCTTTGGCCCAGGCGTTCTGCGCGCCACCCTGGCTGTCAACCAGGGCCTTGGCCTGCACATCGATGGTGAAGTCGCCGGAAATCCCCCCCTGGTAGTGGTAGGAGAAATAATCGCGGGTATTCCAGATGTCCTGCCCGCTGCCGG
>NPIE01016933.1_pt1 | contig 16966 bp, 17 predicted proteins | sample 8637661 | NCBI WGS metagenome assembly NPIE01 (sample SAMN07420842, study PRJNA396082) | bioreactor metagenome | isolation source: sample BA12 brine-fed electro-methanogenic bioreactor BA | place: Japan: Kochi | collected 2016-12-09 | reverse complement strand
ACATGGCTCGTACTTTTAGAGCGCGGTTGTAGTATTGCTCCGAGTATTGTGCAGCACTGACATACATACCCATCAGGATGCGTAGTTTTGGTTGCAAACCAAAGGCTTCGTTCCGTGTTTTACGATACAAGACACGTAAATCATCTTCTGGTGTAGGCGTGCGATATCCATATTTGACACCGTCATAACGGTGTAAGTTGGATGCAGCTTCCACGCGGCTGATCACGAAGAAAGCCGGGATACCATAGCGGGTATTGGGCATGGGTACATCTTCGACAATTTCGGCACCCATTGCTCGCAAAATATCAGCAGCACGATAAACCGCCGAGCGAATATCCTCATCCACCGGCTTTTGCATAATCTCACCGCTGTCAGCATCCATATAGCTGATCTGGAAATAATCCGGTGATAATCCAATCCGTTTACCTTTGACGCCCTGTTCGAGGGTAGCCAGATAATCCGGGACTGGCACATTCGCAGCGGTATTATCCCGTGGGTCTAAACCGGCAATGGTTTGCAGCATCAATGCTGCGTCGGTAACGTTTCGTGCAATCGGTCCAGGGCAATCCAGCGAGGAAGCAAAAGCGATGATGCCATAGCGTGAAACGCGGCCATAGGTTGGTTTCACACCGACCACACCGCAGAAGGCGGCAGGCTGACGAATCGAGCCGGCTGTGTCGGTACCTAATGAAAATGGCACTTCTCCAGCAGCGACCGAGGCGGTGCTACCACCGGAGGAACCACCTGGCACCCGGCTGGTATCCCAGGGGTTACGCGGGCAGGGTTGGAAAGCAGTTGATTCGTTGGAAGAGCCATAAGTGAATTCATCCAAATTGACTTTTCCCATCAAAATCGCATCTTCGTTGAGGAGTCGTTCCACTGTGGTGGCGGTGTAAGGGGCTTTGAAATTGGCTAAAATTTTGGAAGCAGCAGTGGTGTAGGTATCCTTTATGCAAAAAACATCTTTGGCAGAGAAAGGGATACCTGCCAATATCCCAACAGCTTCGCCTTTAGCCCGTTTTCCATCAATCAGTTTTGCCTGTTGTAGGGCTTGTTCGGCTGTGACAGAGATGAAAGCATGTACTTGCTGCTGGTCTTGTTCGGTTTCTTCACCAGCTTCCAAACTACCTGGTCTGCCATCAACAGCTGTGATGCGTGCCAAATTGCTTTCAACAACTTCCTGTGCAGAAATCTGTTTTTTATTCAATAAATCTAATAATTCGTGGGCTGATCGGTCACAAAGTTCCATAGCTTAATCCAGTTTCTCGTGGGGAATATCGGGCACGATGATATAGTGATCTTCCACATGGGGTGCCTGCGCTAAAATCTCATCCGGGTTGGGATGGGGCTGCCAGGTGTCTTCCCGTAAAGCCGGGCTGGTGTCCTTATTATAGGAAACACCATGGGGGGTGATCCGTAAATCTTCCTCAAGTGGAATGGCTTCTAATTCATGAATGGCTTTGAGTTGTTGATTGAGTTCACGCCGTAAATAGGCTGCCTGTTTTTCATCCAGTTCTAGAGCTGCCAGGGTTACAAGATGATTGAAAACTTCGGGGGTTATTTCTTCAGTCATAGTACCTGCTTTTAAATTTGAATTTTTACTGAGTTGATGCAAGCATACTCAGAAGTTGAATTTCCTTGTGTTATTGTATCAGTATTTGAGCGGTAAACATGCCTTATGAACAAAATTTTTTATGAAGAAAGTCGTGAATCCCAGCGTACAAAATCATTTATTGCTATAAATGGCTGGAAATGCAGAAGCATGCTCAAATGCTATAATCTAAATTGTGAGCGAGGACGAGAAGAAAGAAAATCACCCAAGGTTGGTAAACCAAGCCAGTGAAGGAAACAAACTGTCGCTGGAAGTTGAACTGCCGCCAGATGGTGAACTGGAAGTCAAATATACATATCTGAACGAACAAGGGGAAACTTACAAAACAAAAGTAGCAAGAACCCGGGGGAAGAATCCTGTAAAAAATCGAAAACAGTTACAAATCTTACAATCCCCAGTAAGGTTGGCTTTTATTTTGTCGCTTATCGTTTATTTTCTCGTGCGGATTGTTGGAATTGAAGATTTTCCCATCTATTTTTTCAGTGATGAAGCCATCCAGAGCGTACATGCCGCTGATTTGATCCGCGATCAATTCCACAGCCCTTATGGTGAAATGTTGCCAACCTTCTTTATGAATGGAGGGCAATATAACCTGAGTGTTTCTGTTTATGCGCAGGTTTTACCAGTGTTCATGTTGGGAAAAGCAATCTGGATCACACGTGGAACCGCTGTGCTGTTCAGTTTGCTGGCAGCACTGGGGGTTGGTTTGACGATCCAATATGCTTTTGATAAAAAACTTGGCTGGTTGGCAATTTTGCTACTCTCTTTAATGCCTGCCTGGTTTTTACACTCACGCACTGCTTTTGAAACCAGCTTGTCAGTAAGTTTTTATGCTTGTTTCCTCTCTTTTTATATGCTTTATCGTCTTAAAAACCCAAAGTTTCTCTATGGGGCGGTGATATTTTCTGCCTTAGCATTTTTTAGCTACAACCCAATGCGTGTCATTGTTGGGATAACGCTGTTGGGTTTATTCTTCAGCGATTTGCAATACCATTGGCAACAAAGAAAAACCTTTTTAAAAGCTTTTGGATTGGGATTGTTGTGTTTGATCCCACTGTTGCGATTCTCTTTGAATTATCCGGGCGAATCGCTCCGGCATCTGGAAATTTTAGGTTCTTACTGGGTGCAAAACATCAGCAAATGGGAAAAAATCGCAACTTTTCTGCAGGAGTACATTAAAGGGTTGAATCCCATTTATTGGTTTATTCCCAATCAGGTTGATTTAGATCGACACTTGATGAAAGGATATGGTCATCTCTGGCAACCGGCTATGCCATTCATTTTTGTTGGGATTTTCTGGTGTATCAAATATTTCAAACAAAGTTTTGCGAGATTGGTCATAATTGCAATGCTGGCCGCTCCTGTTGGGGCTGCAATTGTTCATCTTGGTATAACCAGAGCTTTGGTGATGGTGATTCCAGCGACACTGCTGACGACGATTGGCTTAAAAACAAGCTGGGATTGGTTTGTAAAGAAAATTCAACACCGTGGCAATTGGTTACTTAAAATGCTGCCTGCTGCCGGAATAAGTATATTTGCATTCTTGTCTTTGCTGAACGTCCAGATGCTGGTAGATGCACTGAAGAACGGTCCTACCTGGTTTACAAATTATGGATTATACGGGATGCAATATGGCGCCAGACAAGTTTTTGGTACGATCGAAGCATCGCTAACGCTTGATCCCAATCAAAAGTTTTATTTAACCTCCACCTGGACGAATGGCGCAGATGTTCTGGCGCGCTACTTCTTTGATGATCCAGTGCCCTTTGAAATGGGTAGTATTGATGGCTTTATCAACGAATATAAACCGTTGGATGAAGATATGATCTTCATCATGGTTCCGGATGAAATGGAAAAAATGTTCGCAAGTAAAAAATTTACCAATGTACGCACTGGTAACATGATCCTGTATCCAAATGGTGTACCAGGTTTCTATTTTGTTCAGCTTTCGTATGTGGATAATATTAGAGAGATTTTTGCTTCAGAACAAGAAGCGCGCAGGGCATTGAAACAAGGTAAAGTTGCATTACAAGACGGTAAAGAGGTGCAGGTAGCTTATTCCACCCTGGATATGGGGGAGATTATTCATGTATTTGATGGCGATCGCACAACCTTAGCCCGCACCTTGGAAGCCAACCCTATGAAGATCGTTGTTACCTTTTCAGAGCCGAGACCAGTGGAGAAGATCAAGTTGAGAGTAGGTGGTGAGGCAACCCGAATCGATATGCGCATCTGGGTAGGTGGAAGTGAAGAACCGTTGTCATTCATGCAGGAATTAGACTCTGAAGCTGATCCACGGTGGACAGAAATTGACGTACAAAAAGAACTGTTGGTAGAAACGCTGGAAGTGCAGGTAAAGAATCTTAATAATGAAGAGCCAGCCCATGTGCATCTTTGGGAGTTGCAATTTTTACCCGATCAACCATAAGCATCGAGGTAGGGATCAAGTTATTACAGAAATCCTGAGAAAAGATTTGTTAGAGTACAATTCCAATTGGAGTCTGATTGAATAACAAAAAAAGGCCTTTTCTGTACAAAATCATTATATTTTCATTGTTGATCATTGCCGTGGTGGGTTGGTTGCGGGTTTACCAGAGCCTTTATCAATGGGATTGGCTGATCAAGTATGATGTATTCCCTGGACCCTGGTACAGTCTGATAACGGGAGGAATAATAGGTGTTATAGCTATGCTCGGTGTGGTGGTTGGTTGGTTGAGATTGAATTGGAGTGCACAATATATTCAGATCATTGTGGTATTGCTATCACTAGGATGGTGGTTGGATTATTTGCTTTTTTCTCAAAGCAGTATTGCTTTTTATAACTTACCGTTCCGCATTGTTGTGAATTTTCTGTACCTGATATTTGTGGTGGGTTATTTTTACCTGGTAAAGGTAAAAGAACCGAAAGGAATGAAAGATGAAAAACGCTAGTGAAGTAGAGATTGAGGTTAAGTTTTACGTAATTTCTTTAGAAGACATTGCAGGCAAAATAATTGATCTGGGTGGTAAGCTGATTCAGGAGCGAATTTTTGAAAAAAACCTACGTTTTGATACGGCTGATCAAAAATTGAGAAATTTACGTCAGGTGTTAAGGTTACGTCAGGATAAAGAAAATATTCTTACGTTTAAAGGGGCAGCAGAAACGGGCAAACAAGTCAGTATCCGGCAGGAGATTGAAGTGCTGGTTGATGACTTTGATACAACCCGCACATTGCTGGAGGGATTGGGTTACGAAGTGGTGATGGAGTATGAAAAATATCGCACAACCTTTTCTCTTTTAGATACGCTGGTTGTGCTGGATGAATTGCCATATGGAAATTTTATAGAAATTGAAGGGCCTGATGGCAATAGTATTCAAAAAGTTGCACGAAACCTGAACCTTAATTGGAAAATGAGGGTGATGACCAGCTACACCTATTTATTTGAAACCTTGAAGAACAGAAAACCTGAATTAGGTGGAAAATATCTGACTTTTGACGAATTACAAGGAATACAAATTATGCCGGATGAATTAGAGGTCAGCCCGGCAGATTTGAATTAAGCGTATTAATTCGAAATGTAATTAAGTTCCACAAAATCCATTAGGATTAGAAGATTTCGTAAGATGTCGTTATTTCAGCGGTTGCCCGTACGGTGGCAGAAACGGAACAATATTTTTCTTCTGAAAGTTGAATTGCCTGTTCCACTGCTTTATCGGTTAATTCTGCTCCCTGAATTTTGTAATGAATATGAATCTTGCGGAAAGTCCAGGGTGGATCATCATCCTGCTCTGCGCTGACGGAAATTTCCAAACTGTTCAGTTGAAAACGTTTTTTCTCAAGGATATTTACCACATCCACGGCGGTGCAGGATCCAACAGCCACCAACAATAATTCCGAGGGCTTCATCCCAACGTCATCACCAGGAGTGGATAAAACCACGGAATGATTGGTTGAATCGATCCCTATAAAGGTCTCTCCACCTGGTTGCCAGATCACCTTTGCTTGTGCCATTTCTCTCCCTTAGGAATTCTTCCCTAAAATCTGAATCAGATCTTTTAGTAACTCTTCGCGATCTTTAGGAGTTTTTTCCTCCAGATTCACAAAACAATCAGACATGTAATCCTCTAAAAGCAGAACACTGACCCCTTGTACTGCGGAACGGATTGCGCTTAATTGTTGTAGGATTTCGCGGCAGTTGCGCTCTTCGGTGAGCATAGATTGTACACCACGCACCTGTCCTTCGATTCGCCTTAAGCGGTGAACCAGTTTTTCTTTTGCTTTTTCATTGGTTAATTGCATATGATCTTTTCTTACCTGTCACGCAGGTGGTTTACCCTCCTCAACGAAAGCGGCTGGTGGGGCTGCTGCCACAATCAGCGCCTGAAGAGGAAGATGAGCCGGAACTGGCAAATAATGAGATTTGCTTGCTGGTATTGTTGCTTGTGCAGGTGGGACAATTGGGGGATTGGTTTAATTCACTAAAACGCATCATTTTTTCAAATGGTTGCCCACATTCATTACAAACGTACTCGTATAATGGCATTCACTCACCTCAATAATTTTATATACTCCCAAGGAGTATATAAAATTATACAATCTGGATTAAAAGCTGTCAAGCTCCCCGCAAAATTGAACCTATTTGATTGAAAATAATTGAAAAAACCGTTTTACCCAACCGATTGGCCAGGTGATTATTGTTCTATCCGGTATTGACAAATGTCTTTGAAGGTGTTTGAATTATATAATCTAACAAAATTCCAACTGTATCCCAATTTTACTGGAGGTGGTTTATTAAAAAAACAAAAAAATTTACCCCAATCTTTTCTGTTAATAATTTAAATTTATCAAGGAGGAAGAAATGAGATCAAAATCGCTATTAAGCGTAGTTTTTGTGTTACTGGTTGCCAGTATGTTGTTAGTTGCATGCCAACCAGCTGCACCAGCCGTTGAAGAACCAATGGCCGAAGAACCGGCTGTAGAAGAACCTGTAGCTGAAGAACCAGCCACAGAAGAACCAATGGCCGAAGAACCAGCCGCACCTAGTGTGCCTGACCGTGAATTTTTGTGGACAGCTCCATTGCGTGAGGCAGTAGCCGCCGCTATTGACCGCGAAGTAATCGTTGACCGTGTTTTCGAAGGTCGCAATATTCCCGCCTATCACATGGTTCCAGAAGGGTATCCATATGCCACAGAACCATTTTTGGATATGTACGGAACTCGTGACCTGGATTTAGCTATTGAGCTGGTCAAAGGTGAAGGCTATTCCGAAGATAATCCCTTTGTGTTTGACTTGTGGTTCCCCCCTGAGCACTATGGAACAACCACCGCTGACGTTATGCAGGTTATCAAAGAACAGTTGGAAGAAACTGGTGTAATGGTCGTTAATCTAAAGAGCATGAACTGGGCAGAGTACGTTGATGGATTTGTTGCTGGTGAATTACCCTTCTTTATTTTGGGTTGGTTCCCGGATTTTGCTGATCCTGAAAACTGGCTTTCCCCATTTGCTTCATGTTTGCAATCACCAGACAATGGTGTTTTCTATTGTAACGAAGAGATGGACGCCTTATTACTGGCAGCAGCTTCCTCATCCGATCCTGCAGAGCGTGAAATGCTTTATCAGCAAATTGGTGATCTCTATGCAACCGATGTTCCTACCCTACCACTGTTCTGGGAACCTGAATTTGTTTCCTACCGTGATGGCGTAGAAGGTGTTGTAGTGGGTCCTCCATTCGAATTCAATTACCACGTTCTCTCATTTGGACCAGATGCACAACCAGCTTCAGGTACCACAGATACCATCATCATTGGTACCACCGATGAAGTAAACAGCCTCGATTCAGCTGATGCTTACGCAACCCATGACTGGGAAATCATCAAAAACACCGGTATGGCATTGCTTTCCTACACCCCTGGTACTTCAGAATTGGTACCCGGTGCAGCAGCCGCTATGCCAGAAGTCAGTGAAGATGGTTTAACCTACACCTTCACCCTCAAAGAAGGTTTGAAATTCTCTGATGGTACTCCTGTAACTGCACAGACTTACGTTGATTCCTGGAACCGCTTAGACACCCTCGAAGGTCAGGTTTCTGGTTTGATTCAGTTGTATGTGGAAGATGTGGAAGCAGTTGATGAATTAACCGTTGCCTACAAACTAAAAGCAACTTTCGGTTTCTTCCCGTCATTAGCCGCCACTGCACCATTTGTGGTTTCTAACCCCAATGATTTTGCAGCCGATGAACTAGTTCAATTCCCAGAAAATCTGGACGGCATTGGTGCTTACAGAATGGTTTCTCACACTCCAGGTCAGCAAATGTCATTGGAAGCAAATCCGGAATACCTTGGCGAGGCACCAGCAATCCCGAATGTCATTATCCGCTACTTTGCAGATCCGACCACCATGTCAAATGCAATCGAAACAGGTGAAATTGATGTAGCATGGCGTACTCTTGGACCAGTAGAAGCAATCCGTTTGATGGATGTAGATGGTGTAACCGTTGATAAAGTTGATGCACCAGCCTTGCGCTACATGGTCTTCAATCATCAATTTCCTTACTAAAAAGGAAGCCCTCAAGTAGTTGGAGTTAGTAAGATCTGAGAATCTGAGAGCAAGTCAAATTTTTCAGAATTGATTCTCAGGTAAGCACAAGTGTTACTCGGGGGCGAGGGAAACCTTGCCCCCTTTTTATATCCGAAATTGGAGTTATCGATGTCGGCATCTTTACGAAGATTTATAATTACACGCTTGTTATTGACGATTCCGATGGTGTTGATTCTTGTTACAATGATATTCTTCATCATGAGGGTTCTGCCCGGGGATCCAATTCGATCACAATTAGGACCCAGAGTCAGTGAAGAGCAAGCCAATGTTATTCGTGAAAGACTTGGATTAAACAGACCTCTTCATATCCAATATTTTGATTTCCTGTGGGATATGGTTACCTTTAATTTTGGTAATGCTCTCACCCAGGGTGAACGTCCCATTCGCGATGAGCTAGGAGAGCGTCTCCCGGCTACCATTGAGTTAACAATTCCTGCTATTACCCTGACAGCAGTGATAGGTATATTTGCTGGTGCATAAGCGGCGAAAAACCGCAAAAAGCCAATCGATTTTATTATTCGATTATTGAGTATTGCAGTTTATTCTATTCCGGTATTTTTTATGGGATTATTGTTTCAAATTTTGTTTTCAGTAAGGTTACCCATATTTCCACTCGCAGGGCGTATGGACACCTTAATGATGACAAATTTTGAACCAATTACAAATTTTTATGTTATTGATTCTATTTTGACTCAGAATTGGGCAGCTCTAGGGTCTGTTTTAATGCATTTGGTTTTGCCATCTTTAACGCTGGGGTTGGCATTATCCGGCGTGTTCGTTCGGTTAACCCGTGTCAATATGATTGAAATGCTGCAATCCGATTTCATAACTGCAGGCAGAGCGCGTGGTTTACCGGAAAACCGATTGGCTTATAAGCATGCGTTACGAAACACTTTTATCCCGATCATGACGTTGCTTGGTTTACAGTTTGCCATTCTTTTGGCTGGTGCGGTGTTGACTGAAACAACCTTCTCCTGGCCAGGCGTTGGGAGGTATCTGGTGGATCGTATTCAGTTACGCGATTACACCGCAGTGCAAGCAACCATCGGTGTCTTCGCGATGTTTGTGGCGTTTGTCAGTCTCTTAATGGATATTTTATACGCGTTAGTTGACCCACGCATCCGTTATTAGTATTTATCAAAGTAGAGAATAATTATGGAAACTGAAAAAAATAAACAAAAAGATGTGAATGAAGTTCCCGAATGGATGCTTGATCTAGATCGTGTTGGTTTTGTACGACGTTTATTTATTGCCAGAAGATGGTATGGCGGTGATTGGTGGTTCGTTGCCATCAGTGGTGTACTTTTAGTTTTTATTATTCTGGTCGGTATTTTTCCTAAATGGTTTGCTCCTTACGATCCAAGAGCAGAGGTCGGACCTTCATTACTCGCACCGGGCGAAGTTCCTTCAGAATATGTTCTGGTTTCCCTGGTTGAAAAAGGAGAGGTTAATTTGGTGGATATTGCCGATAAAACCAATAATATTGGTTTTATTATTGGTAGTCCAGCCAGTCAAGCCTTACGTGAAGTATTAAAAGAGTTAAACGATTCTTCACCAGAAGGGGTTCGCTATCAACCTCGTCAACGGCGCTATGATACGATGGATGAAGGATTGGCAGCATTAGCAGCCGGAGAAATTGATGGATTTGTTATCGCACCGGATGTGCTGGCCGATTCCCTGGATGGTTTTCCGACCCTGCATATAGCTGGCACTTTACTGGAAGAGCGCAGTACAGGTTTTATCATGGGCACCAACCAGATTGGTCAGGATGTGTTTAGCCGTATCATTTGGGGAACAAAAATCGCATTAATAGTGGGTATCAGTTCGGCACTTGTTTCTTTTGTAATTGGCGTTCCTTTGGGTTTGTTCAGCGGCTTCATTGGTGGCCCGATAGACCGTGTGCTAACGCTCCTGATGGATAGCTTATATTCATTCCCGGGTCTAATTTTAGCGATCTCAATTGCAGCTGTTCTGGGTCCGGGTATAGGGAATATTATTGTATCCATTGCGGTCTTGTATGTACCCACTTATTTTAGGATTGTACGCGGACAAACTTTGCAGGTGAAGGAAGAACTTTTTGTAGAAGCAGCACGCAGTTTGGGTTCCAGCTGGTTCACCATATTGCGGAAATACATATTTCCCAACGTTATCCCCTCTGTGGTGATCATCTTTTCGGTGAATGTTGGCGATGCAATTCTTACTGAAGCAGGATTGAGCTTCCTCGGATTTGGTTTACCACCAGATACACCAGACTGGGGTATTGATCTGGCACGTGGTCAGGATTATTTACGACGTGCATGGTGGTTGATTACCTATCCCGGGTTGATGGTCTCGTTAGTAACTCTTTCATTCAGCATGTTGGGTGAAAGCCTTTCCGAAATTCTTAATCCTAAATTGGCGGAGCGGTAATCTTATGAATGAAAAAGAAATTTTAATGCAGATCAAAGATTTATCGGTTACTTACGAAACCCGCTTGGGTCCGGTAAGTGCGGTAGACGGAATATCGTTTGATATTTATAAAGGTGAAATTTTAGGTCTGGTAGGCGAAAGTGGCTGCGGAAAAAGCACCATGGGTAAAGCTTTAATGCGCATGATTCAACCTCCTGGCTATATCAGCAATGGCCAATTGATTTTCGAGGGCGAAGATATTATGACCTATGATGAAAAACAAATGCGCGATTTTCGGGGCCGAAAGGTTTCTATGATATTCCAGGACCCCATGACCTCGTTGAATCCTGTTCAGCGTGTGGATGAACATATCGTGGAAGCGATTCAGATGCACGAGCCAAATACAAAACTTGAACAAGCTCTGGTTCGTGTAAGGATATTGTTAGAGAAATTAGGAATCCAATCGAATCGCATCACCAGTTACCCGCATCAATTGTCGGGTGGTATGCGCCAGCGTGTAATGGTTGGTTTGGGGTTGGTTTTGAATGCAAATCTGATTATTGCAGATGAAGCCACTACCTCCCTGGATGTTATTGTGGAAGCAAAATTAGCAGACCAGTTAAAAGATATCCGTGATGAGTTTGGTGTTTCACTTTTGGTTATCACCCACAACATTGCCCTGGTGGCAGAATTGGCGGATCGCGTAGCTGTGATGTATGCTGGTCATATTGTTGAGCTTGGAACCGTGGAAGATATTTTTGATGACCCTCAACATCCCTATACGAGAGGATTGCTGCTTTCAGTTCCGACAATTAAATTGAATGAACGGGAAGAACTTTACAAAATGGGAGGTGAGCCACCTAACCTCACGCATCCCCCACATGGTTGCCGGTTCCATCCTCGTTGTCCCAAGGCGATGTCAATTTGTGAAAAGTATGAACCAGATTTTTTGAGTACGGAACATGGACGATTTGTGAAATGCTGGTTGTATCAGGATCACCCTGAGAAAGAAATGGAAACAACAGAGGTGGCCAAATGAGTGATGGAAAAGTGAAGAAAAACAGCGAATATCTGGTTGAAGTAAAGGATATGAAAAAATGGTTTCCTGTGCAAACCAGTTTTATCGATCAAGTTTTTGCCAGAGAACTAAAATATGTTCACGCGGTGGATGGTGTCAGTTTTAATATCCGTAAAGGTGAAGTATTAGGGTTGGCTGGTGAAAGTGGTAGTGGTAAGACCACGATTGGCAGAGTAACCATTGGACTGGAACCAAAGACATCCGGAGAAGTATATTTTGATGGGATCGATTTATCAAAATTACACCGTGAAGAGCTCAGAAAATTGCGTAGACGGATGCAGGTAATTTTTCAGGATCCTTTAGCTTCTTTGAATCCACGTATGTCACTTGGTGAAGGGGTTATGCAAGGGTTGAAAATTCATTACCCTGAAACAGCAGATCAACACCGAGATATAACCATGGAAATGATGGAAAAAGTTGGATTATCCCCAGCAAGGTTTTATTTCAATAAATATCCCCATCAAATTTCCGGTGGGCAAAGACAACGTGTTGTGATTGCGCGTGCCCTCATTACAAATCCAGACTTAATTTTGGCTGATGAACCAATCGCCATGGCAGATGTCAGTGTACGTTCGTTGTTGCTGGATTTAATGGTACAACTGAAAGAAGAACTAGATCTGACTTATATGTTCATTACCCATGATTTGGCCACAGCCAAATACATCTGTGATAATATCGCTATCCTTTATTTAGGCAAAATTGTAGAAATTGGTCCTTTACGAGATGTGTATTCCACACCGATGCATCCATATACCCAGGCTTTGATGGCAGCGGTTCCTGTTCCCAATCCACATGACCGACGCACAACTCCAATGCCGGAAGGTGAAATTCCGAATCCAATTGATCCGCCAAAAGGCTGTCGCTATCACCCACGTTGTCCTTTTGCGAGAGCAGATTGTTCAGAGGTTGAACCGGAATTAAGGAAATTAGAACCCAACCATTTTGTAGCTTGCCATTACGCTGAAAATTTGAAGCAGAAAATCATTTAAAAAATTTTGGATCTGATTTAAGAAAGTGATTTAGATAATCAGATCTGATTTTTTTAATTTTGTATCAACTCTGGCAATTACCTGGTTTCAATAGGTGTCCGTCTTTTTTTGGCAGTCAGATCAATATCCTCCGGTTCTTTCGTGTAGAGCCTCATTTGTTTTTTTGACTTCATGATAAGCTTATAATGCTACGTAGAAGAACATGAGCAAAATGCGTTATTATTTTCGAAAAGTGAAAAGAGTCTTCAACTGGCTGGAAAAGAGAAAATGGGTGGAACGCCTGGCTGTGATGGTGTGGAATGGAGCCTAAGCAATCCTTACCTTTCTACTGCCCCCTCTGAATAGGGCGGAGAGGGGTTTTCACAGAATAAGCCATACCCTCGTTGATTGGCATGATAATAATAGGGCTCATCATCGACAGCTAAAACAATCCGATAGCCATCGGTGAGCACCATCAGGTAATTCATGTCGGGTTGTGGGCATCCCAGGCTGGAATCAGACCAAACCACTGCCTGTGCACTGATGAGGTTAATTTCATCAGACGAAATGCCCAGTTTTTCAGCCAGTTCGGAGATTGCCTGGTTGACAACATCCTGCAGGTTTGCAGGCAGGTCAGCGGGTGATATAGGGGTCATATCAATCGGCTCTTTTCCTATCGGTACAATGGGGGTGAGTTTATCAATTTTATCCGGTAATTCTCTGGTGGGAATTTCTAGTGTAGGGGTATCAGGAACATCGGTTTCCTGTGAGGGGATCGAAGTTGCCGGTGGAGGTTCCTGGTAGGTTGTGCAGGCTGTGACGATAATGGTTACCAGAGAGAACAACAGTACAATTTTTAGTAAATTTATTGTCTTCATATGATTAAGACGTCCAAACCACCCTGTTTAGTTCCCATCTTTCGATTATTGATCAATTTTTTCCAAATACCCTCATAAAAAAATGGAAATCTATTTCTGGAAAACACCCCTTTTCCATGTTGTGCTCATGTTTACCTTTTGTTTTTTTATTTATACCAGTAAACCTATTTCAGGACGACACACGGGTCACTCAACCCCCTGCCCTCGTGTAGAGGGAGCCAAATCTAAATCCTAAAAATTCTCAATCCTCATTTTCCAATTCATCCCAGGCTTCTTTTAATCGTTTGTAGCTTACCAGCAAATCCTCGGGTAGAACCCTGGTATTGGAGGTAACCGACATGAAATTACTATCTCCCCGCCAACGGGGCACAATATGGAAGTGAAAATGTGGGGCAATACCAGCTCCAGCATCCTCACCAATATTGGCTCCCAGGTTGATTCCATCCGGGTGATATACCTGACGAATTACCGCAGTGGCGGTATTGATCAATTCCATCATTTCGGAACGGGTTTCGGGATCCAGATCTTCGTATGAAGGTTGGTGTTCGTACGGGAGAATCATCAAATGACCGCTGGTGTAGGGAAATCGATTCAGAATAATAAATGCTTTTTTTCCTCGATACAGAATTAAATACTCTGTATCATCGGACTGTTCAATTGCATGACAAAAGACGCATTGAGGTCCTTCAGATTTGTTGTTTATATAATGCATACGCCAGGGGGACCAAAGGAAATCCATGAAAAACCTTTCTTGATTAATTAATTTGATTGTAGCAGAAATTATTGGATCAAATCGATCTATATAGAAATTTTGTTTTCTCAATCGATGGTTTTATTCAAAGGTTGACGACCATTTTTATTGACAGAGCTGGGCATGTTCGGTATTCTTAATTTCATGATAGAGCAAATGAATCTTTTCGGACCACGCGTCTTAACTGTCAGTGGAATGACCCAATATTTAAGGGCTTTACTGGAAAGTGATGAGATCCTACGCGATATTTGGGTGGAAGGTGAGATTTCCACCCTTTCCAAACCAAGTTCTGGTCACGTCTATTTCACCTTAAAAGATAATACTGCTACATTGCGTTGTGTTATTTGGCGCCAAAATGCTATGCGCTTACAGGCAGCATTGGAAACTGGCATGGCAGTTGAGGTGCATGGTGCAGTCAGTGTTTATGATGCGGGTGGCCAATACCAGTTGTATGTGGATGCCGTCCGTACGGCGGGCGAGGGGTACCTCTTCCAGGAATTCATGCGCTTGAAAGCATTGCTGGAAGCTGAGGGTTTATTTGATGCTGAACGAAAAAGAGAGATTCCAGCACGCCCCAAGAAGATTGGCATTGTAACCTCCCCAACTGGAGCGGCATTGCAGGATATTCTGAATACGATCCAAAATCGCTTCCCATTGGTAGAAGTAGTTCTGGCGCCGACGATGGTTCAGGGAGAGGAAGCCCCTCCTAAAATCGTTCAGGCAATCAGACAGCTTAATCAGTTTGAGGATATTGATGTGATCATCCTGGCGCGTGGCGGTGGCTCAATGGAAGATTTGTGGGCTTTCAATGATGAAAGAGTCGTTCGGGTGATCGCCGAATCTAGAATTCCGATTGTGACGGGCGTAGGCCATGAAACCGACACAACTTTAGCTGATTATGTGTCCGATTTTCGCGCACCAACACCTACTGGAGCAGCAGTAGTTGTGACGCCTGACAAAAATGAATTATTGGCAGATCTGGCCGGTTTACAGTTAATGCTGAATGATTATATCAACCATAAAATTCAACAGTATCGCCAAAATTTGCTTGCAGAAAAATCCAGTCTTAATTTTCTTTCTCCCATAATCCGTGTTCGTAATGATCAACAACGCCTGGATGAAGTTTCCATGCGTATGGAGAGGATTATCAATCACAAACTTTCGCTCTCAAAGTCCGGGTTGGTTGGGTTGGGTTCGCGCTTGCAATCTTTAAATCCTAAGAATGTATTGCAGCGTGGGTATGCAATTGTCAGTGATGATAATCACAATATTGTAAGTTCAATCACAAAAGTAAAAATAGGTGATCAAATAAAAGTTCAATTGGTGGATGGTGTCCTTGTTTCGGAAGTAAAGCAAATTAATACAAAGGAAAGCGCGTAATTGTGCTAAAATTGTCGGGTTGCCATCCTGAAGATCAAGGAAATGGAGTGATAAATGGAAAAGTCGCCGGTAGAAGAACTCAGTTATGAGCAGGCATTTGCTGAGTTGGAAGAGACTGTAAATCGATTGGAAACGGAAACACTCAGCCTGGAAGACTCTTTGGCTTTGTTTGAACGTGGGCAGGCTTTGTCATTAAGATGTTCCTCCTTATTAGAATCTGCTGAATTACGGGTGCAGCAATTGCGATTGGATAAATTAAACAACAAGGATGAACAAGTAGATTAATGTTTGATGAAATAGCAAGAAATCAAGTACTGATTGCAGGGTTGATTAGTTGGTTTTTTGGCCAGTTTTTAAAAGTGCCGATGGAATATCTGATTCATCGACGCATCAACTGGGGGCTATGGTTCAGTAGTGGTGGAATGCCAAGCACCCATTCCTCTTTAATGGTCTCGGTAACACTTTCTTCCGGATTGAATTTTGGTTTTGATTCCGCAATATTTGCAGTAGCGTTTGCGATTTCTATGATTGTGGTCTATGATGCAACCGGTGTTCGCAGGCAAGCTGGTATTCACGCACAAAAAATCAATCAGATTTTTGAAGAATTATTGCGGGGTGAACCGATTGAGATGGAACAACTCAAAGAAGTGTTGGGTCATACACCCGCCCAGGTGGTAGGAGGGGTTATCTTAGGTACAATCGTAGCCCTCACTCTTTGGTATGTTTGGTAAGTTTTTTGAGAAATTTTGGAGGCTGATTTATTCAAGAAATCAGCCTCCTTTTTTTTAACTAGGGGTGAACAAAGTCGTAACTTGCATTATTTGACCCCGAACCGAGATTTTTGATCACAGTACTTGGGGTTGAGAGAGTTCCCATGCGCAATTCAACATCATCGCCGGATTGTGCCAAAAACAAGAAGCTATCTGAGGTTACCCACGCGAAGTCCATAACAGGGTTGGCATCCAATAAAATGACGCCCGGTTCATTTATTATTCCTATAAAATACTCATTTGGATTAAAGCGATTGAAATAAAAATGACTGGAATCAGGTGCCCAGGATCCAAATCCTATTGAACCGGTTGTGTATTCGGTTGGTGTGCTACCGGATAAATTGGCTAACTTCAAGGCACGCAAGTTGTCCGCTGGTTCTCCAATTTGTTCCACAAAAGCAAACCGATTGAGATCTGGTGCAATATCTGCAAATTCCAATGGGACAATGTTGACAGAGGTTAAGAGGTTGGCTGGCGTCCCGTCAGTGTATAGATGATAAATGTTGGTTAGTGCAGCGGGGTCACCGAGTGAATCCTGCGGGGGAATGCTGACGCGTAGATA
>NPIE01023071.1_pt2 | contig 16969 bp, 14 predicted proteins | sample 8637661 | NCBI WGS metagenome assembly NPIE01 (sample SAMN07420842, study PRJNA396082) | bioreactor metagenome | isolation source: sample BA12 brine-fed electro-methanogenic bioreactor BA | place: Japan: Kochi | collected 2016-12-09 | reverse complement strand
TTCATCCTTTCCCAGATCAGTTTCATCGCTTTTTCAATACCCTCTTCGGAGACAGTGACTATTCCGGTAAGATGCCTGCCGAGGATGGTGAAGGTGTTGGGACCAAGTGCAGTCCGCAGTCCGTCGGCAATGGTATCCGGATGTTCGGGTCTGACGAGAATGCCCGTGGTAAGACTGCGGTATGCATCGTCCGCCTGCTCCGGTTCTACGCCGTAGACGGCAAGCCGGGGATGGAAAAGGGCGGCGGCAAGGGCGCATCCGCTGGACAGGCCTCCTCCGCCGACCGGAACAAGCACGGCCTCGATATCGGGCTGCTGTTCCAGCAGCTCGAGAAGAGCCGTGCCCTGTCCGGCGATAACACGCAGATCGTCGGAGGGGTGAATAAAGTGGGCTCCATGCTCACTGACAATTTCGGAAAGCGTGCTCTCACGCGCCTCCAGGGAGGCCTGGCAGAAGGTAATCTGTGCACCATATCCCCTGACGGCGGCAATTTTTACGGGAGGAGCATTCTCGGGCATGACAATATAAGCGGGGATATTTCTGGTCGCGGCTGCCAGGGCAAGTGCCTGGGCATGGTTTCCGGAACTGTGGGTGGCAACGCCCCTTGATGCCTCTTTTTCTCCGAGGGAGTGGACCGCATTGATGGCACCCCGGAACTTGAAGGCTCCGCCCTTCTGGAAAGATTCGGCTTTGAAGCTTATCCTGGCGCCGGTCATGCCATCCAGAGTCCGGGAGGTAAAGAGCGGTGTCCGGTGAGCAAACTGCCGTATCCGTTCCTCTGCCGCGGAAAACTCTTTCCTGCTTATCATTGCACACTCCTTGCTCTCATTCTCCCGCATATTCTACTCCGGCTTGACTTTTGGATCAATGGAGGTGCAGTAATTGCTGTAAACCAATATATCGTACTTAAAATATACCTTGACAACTATAGTGAATGAACATACAATTTCTCCTAAATTAGAGTGTTTATATGTGATTCAAAGAACAATATAAAGGGATTCATATAAATAACCTTATTAAATTGATCATATTATAAGTTTCAAGGGGGATAAACGGTGAGTGACGATAAAAAGCCTGAAGATGCAGCTGCCGGGCAGAGTTCGATCCGCCGCTCGGGATCTTCGCGAAGCAGGCAGAGCAGGAAGAAGAAAAAGAACCAGCTTCCTTTCGGGGTCGCAGTAGTTGCGCTTATTGTACTCGTCGCGGTACTGCTGGGAAGGGAAAGCGGTCTGCTGGCATTCTTCTGGATAACGGGAATTGCCTTCGGCTATATTCTGCAGCGGTCGCGTTTCTGTTTTACCGCGGCAATGCGGGATCCCATGCTGACCGGCGGCACGAACCTTTCCAAGGCTGTGCTTATTGCTTTTGCCTTTACGTCGATAGGTTTCATAGCTATAAAGTACGGCGCACATGTTAAAGGGCTTCCGATTCCGGGGCAGAGTTACGTTGTACCGGTTAGTCTTGCGACGGTCATAGGCGCCTTTATGTTTGGAATCGGAATGGTTATTTCCGGCGGATGCGCATCCGGTACCCTGATGCGGGTCGGCGAAGGTTTCCAGATGCAGGTGCTTTCGGTCATCTTCTTCATAGCCGGTTCTCTCTGGGGTGCCCATGATTTCGGCTGGTGGAAGCTCAATGTAATAATGAAAGGAAAAGCTGTCTTTCTGCCCGACCTCTTTGGATGGATTGGAGCAGTAATAATTCAGTTGCTTATTATCGTGCTATTGTGGATAGCCGCTGATAAGTGGGACAAACACAAAAACGCATAGACGCGGGAGGAACAGAAAATGAAGGAAGTAGAACTCGATTGTTATGGTGAAGCCTGTCCGGTACCCCTGGTAAAGGCTCAGAACAAGTTGAAGGAACTTGAAATTGGTGATGTTCTGATTGTTCAGATCGATCACAGCTGTGCAATGAAGAATGTTCCCGAATGGGCCCGGAAAGAGGGTCATAATGTCGAAGTTGAAGAGATTGACGACGGCGAATGGGAAATTGTAATCGAGAAGGCGAAATAAGCACCCGGAGGGTAGCTCTTTGGCGATTAAGGATAACGAATACTACAAAAAATTCCTGAAAGAGGCATGGCCTTATCTTACAGGTGCCGTGCTGCTTTCACTTTTCCAGATTGTCACCCTTGCGGTAACCGGAAGCCCCTGGGGGGTTTCCGGTGTACTCGCCAATTGGGGTGCATGGGTTTTTGAAGCTGTCGGCGGAAGCGTGGACAAGTGGTACTACTTCGCAAGCGAAGGTGCCCAGCGGACTCTGGAGCGGGGTGTTTTCAGCGATCCCGGCAGCATGAGGAATTTCGGAATAATCTTCGGAGCCCTGGCAGCGACACTTCTTGCTTCGGGATTCAAAATCAAGAAAATTAAATCCTGGAAACAGGTTGCCGCGGCGGTTCTCGGAGGACTGCTGATGGGATATGGCGCGAGAATAGGCTACGGCTGTAATATTGGAGCCCTTTTCAGCGGAATCGCCTCATTCAGTCTCTCCGGCTGGGTGTTCGGACTTTTTCTGTTTCTCGGGGCCATCGTCGGCAGCAAGCTTCTCGTCAAGTTTTTTATGTAAGAGATTGTACTAAAAATAATAAGGATAGTATCGGCTATGAGAGAAAAAAAACGGGAACAGTATGATGTTGTAATAATAGGTGGTGGTGCGGCAGGTTTGACCGCCGGTATCTATTGCGGCCGTGCACAGCTGAAAACCCTGATAATTGAAAAGGCGCTCGTGGGCGGTCTTGCCACCTATACGAACGAGATTGCCAACTTCCCCGGTTTCCCGGAGGGCCTTCCTGGTCTTGACCTGATGAACCTCTTCAAAAAACAGGCTGAAAACTTTGATGTCAAGTTCAAAGGCACCGATGTAAAGAGCGTGAATTTTGAAGGTGAAGTGAAGATAGTTGAAACCTTCAGAAATATTTTCGAGGCCAAAACGGTAATTGTAGCCTCAGGTGGACGCCCCAGGGTAACGACGGCGAAAAACGAGGAAGAGTTCCTCTTTGACAAGGGAATAAGTTTCTGTGCAACCTGCGATGCGGCTGCCAATACGGGCAAGACCGTAATGGTTATCGGCAGCGGGGATGCGGCCATTGAAGAAGGAACGTTCCTTACCAGATTTGCGGAAAAAGTCATTGTCTCCGTAATCCATGATGAAGGAAAGATGGACTGCAATGAGATTGCCCGCGACCAGGCACTTGCCAACCCCAAAATGGAATTCAAGTGGAATACCCTTGTGGACTCATTTGAGGGCGGCGATCATCTTGAGAAGGTTATTCTGAAGAATCTCAAGACGGGTGAACTTGATGAAATCAAGGTTGATACCTGTTTCGAGTTTATCGGTTATCTTCCCAACACCGAGATTTTCGAAGGTGTTCTGAACATGAGCAAACAGAAGTATGTTATTACCAACGAAAAGATGGAAACCGGCGTGCCCGGTGTTTTTGCTGCAGGCGATGTGCGGGAGAAAGAGCTCAAGCAGGTTGCGACTGCGGTCGGCGACGGTGCAATAGCAGGTGTCGGGGCCGAGAAGTATATCGCGGAAACCGAGATGTTTGAAGAGCAGATAATGCAGAAAGAGAAGATCGGACTGGTCTATGTCTATTCGGCTATCAATGCTCCAAGCAGGGAACTGCTTCCCGTTCTGCAGGAGATCGCGGATTCCTATAATGACAAGGTAAAAATGAACGTTATCGACCTGTACAAAGGTAAAACACTTTGCGACCGCCTCAGTTGTGATGTTGAGCCTATGACCATTTTTTATACAAAAGACGGAGAGGTCGCTTCGGTCAGTACCGACTGCAGCGTTCCGGCCGTGAAAAAGCAGCTTGACGAACTTGTCGGTTGAATAAACGTCTTTAATCAGGCTGAAGCAAATATAAAAGCCCGCGCACTGTGCGCGGGCTTTTTTGCTATGCGGCCTTTACTTCGATCTTTCTCGGTTTGACCTCGGGGACCTTCTCGAGGGTCAGGGTAAGAATACCGTTGACAAAGGAAGCGCTGATTTTTTCTATGTCCACATCCCGTGGAAGGACAAAACTTCTTGAAAACGCGCTTCTTCTGCGCTCCCGGATAAGAAAAGAGGGTGCTTCTTCTTCCTTCTGTTCCGGTACCTGTTCCTGAACAGCGGAGCTGATGGTAAGAATCCGGTCATCAAGCTTTACATCCACCTCGCTTTCGTTCAGGCCGGGAAGTTCGGCTTCCAGGCGGTACCGCTCTTTCTCGTCAATAATATTGACCGGGGGCCTTCTGCCGCTGTCATAGTTGTTTCCGGAAAAAACATTGTCAAGAACCTTATCGAAATCAAAAGCCGGTTTGTAATTAATCATGTATCTCATTCTGATACCTCCATCTGATAGTGTTTCTATAGTATTATAAGCAGGAATTGTGCCAACTTGGGCAGGATAAAAAATAATCATTTAAATATATATAATATAAAGAAATAAAAATCATGATGCATCACTCATGTGCACAGGTGGCAATATATCCGGTCTTATGTAGGGTCTAAATGACACAGTGTGTCAATAGCGGTTATAGAATGAGTCAAAAATACTCAAATCGCAGCTATATAATTCCCGCAGCGGCTTCTCTGCTGCGTATGAGCTGAAAAAGGGTGCGGTTTACCGGAAGTTCCAGTCCCAGTTCCCTGCCGAAATCAAGAAGGATCCCTGCAAACATTTCTACCTCCGTTTTACGGCCCGCCTCCATATCCTGAAGCATCGATGTCTTGCCCTCCGGCCCCAGCGTATCCAGGACGGAATACCAGGCGGTAATATCCTTTTCACTCAAGTCGATATGCTTCATTTGTGCTACCTGAATAAGCTCTTTCATGGCTTCGTTCATCAGGGCGTGTGCATGGCTGTTTCGGTCCTGGAAGTAACGGTAGGAGGTGCCGCTTATGGCGGAAACCTGGTTCACACCGATATTGATCATGAATTTCCACCAGAGGGCCTTGAGAATATCCCTGCGGATTTCAAGAGGAAAGGATGCAGCCCCGCAGATTGCCTTCAGCCTGGCGATGTCCGGATCCTTTTCGATAGCCGTCTCATCTGCCCCCGCCCGTCCTGCTACAATTTTCCCCGGGGTCGTATAAGTGACTTTGCTGCCTTCCCGGACTGCATCCATGCCGAGGGCAAGACAGTGAAGCAGGTGCTCTTTCCCGAAACGGGCGGCAATTATCTCTTCACTGTCTACGCCGTTCATTACCGATATAATGGTGGTATCCGGTCCGACAAAGGAGTCGGCCAGGGGAAGCGCAGTCCCAAGATGATGGTATTTCAGGGCTATGATAAGCAGGTCTGCTTTTCTCTTTTCTTCGGGGAGCAGAATGTCGCAGGAGAGTGCCCTGCCGTTTACGCTCAGATTGGAGGCGCGGAGCCGAAAAGAGCGTTCTTTGTCTGCGATAAAGAAGCATGAATTTGAAGGTGCTGATCCGAGCTCATGCGCGTAAAGGGAGCCGAGGGCTCCCGCACCGAGAATTCCGATAGTAAAGTTCATAATTTTTCCTCCGCACACACATTATACCGGATGAACGGAGAAGATTCATCAGCCCTCGATCAGCCGCCTTCTTTTTTCGCCGGTTTCCGGATCTGACGCGATACTGGAGCACTTTATCCGGGTAAGTCCGGATTGCGAGAGGCTGTCGCAGAAATCAATAAAGAGATCCAGCTCTTTCAGAACTGCGGAATGTGCCTCATCTCCGAGTCTGTAAGGAATGTAATGGTCAAAATCGCCTTCAAGGTTCTTCTTCATGGCCGCGGCGGAGGCTTTTGTTCTGCGGACCGAATAGAACCTGTCTTTGCGGAAGGGGTCCATGTCCTCTTTTGCGTGTTTCCACATTGGACGGAAGAGGTTGGGTTTGTGAACAAACTGCGCAAGCGTCGGCAGGTCGGGAGCGGTCAGATTACCATCATGTTCAAATTCGAAGGAGTAGGTTTCCCGCATCCACCGCCGATACTGTTCCTGCTCTTCCGGTTCGAGAAGTTCGAAGATGCGGTCCGCCAGTTCGGCTGATGCTGCCGCCAGGCGCTCGGCCCGTTCGGCCTTGCTGCCTTCGTGACTTATGGCAGGCATCAGTTTGCCGAACCTGAGTACTATCCGCGGTTTGCCGAAGAAGAAGGCAGACCGTCCCTTGAGGTATCCGCCGCTGATACCGGCGGGTATGATAGGTGTACCGGTAAGCTGTGAGAAGTACAGCGCTCCTGCCTTGTTCTCAAAGCTCCGTTTCTCCCACATGCCGCCGGAAGGAAACATAAGGACGCTTCGGCCCTTTTTAAGATGATGCATTATCGCGCTCATTCCCGTACGGTCGGGGTAGCCTCTCTTTATAAGCGTCATGCCGTAGAGCTTCATCATGGCGAGTTTCATGGGCTCAACCTTGAAATCGCCGGGTCCCACCATCTCCAGATTGCGGGGAAAGATGCCCAGAATAAGAGGACCGTCAAGATTGGAAAGGTGGTTCGGCAGAACAAGGACCGGTCCTGCTTCGGGGATATTCTCCAGTCCTTCAACCGTCAGTTTAACATGGGTGTGAAAGAACCAGTGGAGCAGGTATTTGGAAAGCTTTCTCCTGCCGCTTAAAAACCGACCCAGGAGGGTCGGACGATGGGCTGCATCCAGATCGTTATCGGTCACCATAAACCTCAACAAGAAAAGGGTTATGACATTGTGCCGTGCCGAAAGCAGGGTGTCAAGCTTGACCGATACGCCGCTTTTGTGCGGCGGCTCTGAAGCTGTTAAATTTCGGTTAAAAGCATTCCATGCCCCTGGAGACGGGTCCCGACAGCGGCTCAACCTTTTTTTCCTTGTGAAAAAAAAGAAACACCCGTACAATCATTTTATGAAAGAACAAAGCCTTAAAACCGGAAACTATATTGCTTATGGCCTGGGCGACCTCTACGGAGGCGGCTCTTTTTTTCTGATCAGCACCTTTTCGATGTATTTTCTTGTTACCGTCGTCGGTTTGAATCCGGTGCTGGCCGGTCTTATTCCAGGTCTGGGAAAGGTGTGGGACTCAATTTCCGACCCGCTCATGGGCTACCTTACGGATAACACAAAGAGCCGTTTCGGCAGACGCCGGCTCTTTTTCCTTATCGGAATAGTACCGATTGCCGTAACCTTCACGCTTATCTGGGTCCCCGTCCCGTTCCAGAGCCAGCTTGCCATTTTTATCTACTATTTTTTCGCTTATCTGTTCTTCTACAGCTGTTCCACAATGGTCCTGGTTCCCTATTCCGCCCTGAGTGCAGAGATGACCCTGGATTTTAAAAAACGGAACCGGCTTACCGGAACAAGAATGATCTTCTCCATGGCTGCGACGCTTATTGGCGGAGTTGCTGCTCAGCCGCTTATCGATGCCTTCCCGTCCCAGGAACAGGGGCATCTCATTATGGGCCTGGTTTTCGGAATCTTCTTTGCAGTCCCATATCTTTTTGTCTTTCTCGGCACCTGGGAGCTTCCTGTGGCACGGAAGCCTCTCGCTGATGATTATTCTATTTTCAGGAATTTCGGATCAATCTACCGTAACCGTTCATTCAGGATCCATATAGCGATGTACATCTGCGCCTATGCCGCCATGGATGTTCTTATGGCATGGCTGAAATTTTATATGATTGATTATCTCCGCAAGCCCGGTTTTGTAACAGTCGGACTGGGGATAATCCTGATTACCCAGATGATCGCGCTGCCGGTTTATGTTCGCATGGCCAATCTCAAGGGACACGCTTTTTCCTATCGAAGCGGACTTGTACTCTGGGCTGCCGCAATAGGAATGATGGCCCTGCAGACGCCTGAGGGCGGAAATCTTCTTCTTGCGGTAAACTGTTTCTTTATCGGTCTTGGAATGTCCGCCGGAGTGGTAATTCCTTATCAGCTTCTTCCTTTTGTCGCCGATGTCGATGAATTAATTACTGCCGAACATCGGGCGGGAACCTATGCCGGAGCCATGACCCTTATCCGGAAACTCATTCAGGGAGCCTTCGTACTGCCTCTGCTTGGACTGCTTCTTACTCTTATCGGATATAAGGCCCACCCCGCCAATGTGGAGATGCTCCAGCCTGCTTCCACCATCAGCTGGCTCCGGATCCTTTTTGTCGGAACACCCGTAATTCTGGCGATCCTCGGTATCTTCTCCAGTCTCCGTTTTCCCATCACACCGGAGACACATGCCGTACTGCGCATGGAGATTGAAAGGCTGCGCGGCGGCGGAAGCAAGACTGATGTTGATCCTGAGGTACGGAAGGTGTGTGAGAAGCTGACCGGTCATCCCTACGAAACGCTTTACAGGGGCTGAGATTAGAGTTTTCTGAGCTGTTTCAGCATGAAAAGCTTGTTCTCTTCCACGTATTGCTTGAGGAGCTCGAAATCTTCTTTTGTTTCGGTGTCGGATCCCGAAAGAACCAGAAGGTTGTTGCGCCATCGGTACCAGAGATAGTGCCACTGTTTTATTCCGGTAAGCCTCATCTTATGGAGCTGACTCTCCAGGTAGCCCGCGAGCTGAATGTGGTTTTCCTGTCCCGCAAGGTAATAGATGGCATTATCGGTTATGGCCAGGACTGCCCGGGTAAATCCCTCGCGAACCGCCGCATCGTTACGGTACCCTTCCACTTTTATATCTCTGCTTCCCAGAGTAAGATCGTAGCCTTCCTTCCGCAGCGTTTTTCGGAGGGTGATTATTTCATCCCTTATGGTCAGCATTACATCGGAATCACCCCGATTGTTTTCAAGGGTGTGGCGCCACTCCCGGAGCATCTTTTCGTAACGGTTGAAATGGCGGGTTCGGCTGAGAAAGATAGTGGTCTCGGAAAGAAGTCTCCAGGTTGTCGCGAACTTCTCCGCAAGCTCATTGGAAAGGCGGCTGAACAGGCCTTTTTCATTCATATCTATACTATCCGCTTACTGCTCCCTTTTTTCAAGAGGCCTCAAGGTGTAGTATGGTGCGGGGGAGACCGGTATGAAAGTTCTCATTATTTCCGATGTTCACGGTAATCTGGAAGCACTGGAAGCGATCCTGGCGGAAACCCGGGGCACCTATGAGGAGTTATGGTGTCTGGGCGATTTTGTCGGCTATGGTCCCGATCCGAACAGGTGTATCGATCTGCTGCGGGACCGGAATGTTGCTGCGGTTATGGGAAATCATGATTTTGGAGCTGCCAGGCGTGAATCATGGGATTTCTTTTCTCCGGTCGCCAGGACCATGATCGAGTGGACCGCCGGCGAGCTTTCAGATGATAACCGTATCTGGCTTAAAGCTCTGCCGGATTTGCGGTATCAGGCGGGGTTTACCCTGGTTCACGGCAGTCCTGCCGACCCGGTCTGGAGGTATATTCTTGACGGCAGCAGTGCGGCTGAAGCCTTCGCGGCAATGGATACCGAAGCTGGTTTCTGCGGACATACGCATCTGCCGATGGTGTTTTCGATTGACCGTCGGATGATACGGCATACTCTTCCGCGCTACGGAAAAAGCATAAAGCCGCCGGGGCTTATGTGGATAGCAAATCCGGGTAGTGCCGGAATACCAAGAGATGGAGACAGCAGGGCGGCCTATCTTCTGGCGGATACGAAGAGCGGGAGGATTACCTTTCATCGTGTTTCCTATCCTTCAAGAAAGACCATTACCAAGCTGAAGCGCATTGGTGCTCCTTCACAGCTTATCAGGCTTCTTGAGACCGGAGGATAGAACATAAGGGTGCAGCAGCAGGGAGTTATTTTGCTTGAGATAATCCGACTGTTGCTCTATACTGATGCCAATTCTGTCAATTATGATTAAAAAGGGGATTACTGTGTCAATACGTGGAAAGCTGCTTGCAATGGTGTCCGGAATGGTTCTGGTCTTTCTGATTGCCATAACAATATTTCTTTTCTCCAGAATGCCTCTGCAGCGGATCGAAGAGGAGAGGCAGTCTCTGGACAGACTCAGCCGTCAGCTGCAGACCATCCGAACGGAAATGAACAAGATGGATTCTGCCAATTTTGAACAGCAATGGAAGATAGTACGTGAGGAAAAGAGTGAACTTGATGAACGTTTCAACGAGGTGGCTCAACTTGAAACGCTTCCTTCGGTGAACAGCGATATCAAAAAGGCGCTGGAAATAATCGTGCGCCTTCGTGAACTGTTTGAAACAAAATATGTTGTGGCAGAGGAGCTGTCGGAAGAACTCCTGAAAGCTGCGGAGGATGTTTTTATCTTTTCCAGCGGAATCAGGGTCTTTGATTTTTATTCCAACCCGCGGGCCGATGCTCACCCCAGAAGCGAAGAGTATCAGATACTTGTCGAAGAGTTTTTATCCAATATATTTGTCTCGGACATGAACCTCTCTTCCTCCGTGGAGGTAATAGCTGAGCAGTATGATATGATTGAACGGCAGGTGACGGCGATTGAGCGGAAGAGTACCTACACCGTTGTCGGAATTATGGCGCTGCTGTTTATGGGGATGGTAGCTCTGGCTATTGTTATTGCCAATTCAATCGGTAAAACCATAAATAATATCGAACTTGCCATATCGGATCTGACAGGGGGGGATCTGACTGTCCGGATAGATATTTCTTCAAAGGATGATCTTGGAAGACTCAGCAAAAACCTGAACGATTTTATCGGAGTGCTGTCCAATTCGGTGGATAATATAAAAATAACTTCAGGACAGAATATTTCCGTCAAGGAAGAGCTGGTAGTAACCACAAACCAGACCACCGCTTCGGTTCAGGAGATGAGTGCGGGAGCAGCCTCGATCCGGGATCAGATGGCACGACTTGATGAACAGATTCGAACCTCTTCGGGGGAAGTTGAGCTTGTGAGTACCAGCATCGAATCGCTGAAAAACTCTCTCAACGAACAGATGGCGATGGTTGAGGAATCTACAAGCTCGGTTACGGAGATGATAGCTTCCATCGGGAATGTTGCCGATATCACCGAAAAGAAACGGGAGGCAACCGGAAGGCTTGTTGAAACTGCCCGTACGGGCGGTAAGCAGCTTGAGTCTACTGCATCGATAATAGAAGAGATTAATGGACGGATCGGTGAGATCCGGGGAACCACCGACATAATCCTGAATGTCTCCGCCCAGACCAATCTGCTTGCCATGAATGCGGCGATTGAGGCGGCGCATGCAGGCGAATACGGCAGAGGTTTTGCCGTGGTCGCCGAGGAGATCAGAAAGCTTGCCGAAGCATCCTCAAAAAACTCAAAGCAGATAGGCAAGGTCATCAAGGAAATGATCGCAAAAATCCAGGAAGCCAGTACTGCCGGAGAAGCTACCAAGCGGGCGTTTTCGGATATCGATATGGAAGTTCAGGGAGTAGCAGGAAGTCTGGATGAAATAAATGCAAGCATGAGTGAACTGCAGGCCGGAGGCCGGCAGATTCTGGAGGCAATGACGACGCTTCAGGAAGTTTCCAGCCAGGTTAAGGATGGCGGTACCGCAATGGGCGATGCCACAAGTGCGGTTTCGGGAGCAATGGAAAAGGTTGACCGGATTTCCGCCGAAGTTCTCGGAAGTATCGGAGAGATTACCTCTGGTCTTTCGGAGATAAATATGGCCATGGTAACGGTAAGTGATCTTACCGATAAGGTAAGCGGAATTTCGAACGCCATGGATGAGTCGGTACGGTTTTTCAGAACCGATACCCTTGAAGCGGGAAAAAGCGACCACGGCGAAACCTGGGATCCTGATGAAGCGGAAGAACTGGATGAAGCTGAAGAAATGGATGACACCGGGGAATTGTCAGGAGCAGTTGAAGAGAGATCGGAAGTCTGAGTCTGATGGACAGTGAGCACCGGGAGAACATACCGCTGATTCTTATCGTCGACGATGTTGAACAGAATATAGGACTTCTGTATTCCATTCTGCGCAATGAGGAGTACCGCTTCGCTGTGGCGGAAAATGGAAAAGGAGCGCTTGAAGCACTGCAGCTGGAGCCTCCGGATCTTGTTCTGCTTGATGTAATGCTGCCCGACTTATCGGGTTTCGAGATTCTTGCCTGGATGAAGGAAGATGAGAAGTTCGCGGGAATCCCTGTTATTTTTATTACCGCCCGGTCCAGCCTGGAGGACAAGCTGCTTGGTTTTGAAAAAGGTGCCGTAGACTACATTACAAAACCGTTTCAGGATCGGGAGGTTGTGATGCGGGTCAAGACACACCTTGAGCTCAAGCGAAGGCGGGATGAGCAGGAAGCACTTATTGCCCGGCTCCGGAGTGCGCTGGAAGAGGTCAAACAGCTCCGGGGAATTATTCCAATCTGTGCAGGCTGTAAAAGTATCAGGACCGATGGCGGATACTGGCAGCAGGTGGAAGAGTACATAAGCTCACACAGTGAAATCGAGTTCAGTCACGGACTCTGCCCGGCCTGCATAAGGAAGCTCTATCCCGATCTGGCAGAGGAAGGAGACTCCTCATGCGGTATACCGTAAAGAAGATCCGCTTTTCCGTTCTGTTTTTTTCTTTCCACTTTTTCTGTATTTCTTCCTTTTTCCTCTCCGCCGGCGATACGGCGGAACACTTCAGAATGATACGTATGGATGGCAGTGACGGACTGCTCAGCTCTTCGGTATCCGGGATTGTTCAGGATGCCTACGGCTTCCTTTGGTTTGCAAGCCAGGGCGGCTTGAGCCGCTTCGATGGTAATGAATTTACCCATTACACCAAGGAACCCTTCAATACGGAAAGCCTTCCTCATGATCTGGTGCAGACCATCTATTCCGATGGCGGATATACTATCTGGGCCGGAACCTACAACGGCATGGCAAAAATCGATTTGAGAACGGGCTCATTGAAGCGTTACCTGCCTTCGGCCAATGAAGAACCGGGACTTAACGGGGCAGTGGTAACATCAATAGAAAGGGATGTACGGGGAACTCTCTGGGCGGGAACCCTGAACGGTCTCAATCGGCTGGACGATGAAGAAGAGCAGTTATATACGGGCTTTCTGGATGGAATATCAGTCCGTTCGATTTTTTCCGCCGCCGATGGAAGCTTGTGGATAGGAACATATGAAGGCCTTTACCGTTATGTGCATGAAGAAGAGCGCTTTATACATTATCCCGCCGAAGAGGGTAATGCCGATGCGCTGCAGTCTCCCTTTGTAATGTCTCTATCCGAGGATGCTGAAGGAACACTCTGGATCGGCACCTGGGGGAATGGAGGACTCGCTTCCTTTGATGATGAAAGCGAAAACTTTACCACCTATGATCTGCCGGCCGAAGAGACCTACGTTCTTGACTGCGAATCAGATGAACGGATCTGGATAGGCAGCTGGGGCGGCGGACTTATGGTGTTTAATCCCGACACCGGATCGCTTGTCCGCTACCGTCATGAAGAGAGCACATCAGCGGGACTGGGCTCGGATATTGTCTATTCCTTATTTCGTGACAAGGCGGGGCTCTTCTGGGTGGGGACCAACGGGGGCGGAGTCACCCGTATGATTCCGATAGAGAGCGAGTTTCCCTTCTGGGGTCACGACGAGGATGATGCTGATACGCTTCCTTCGGGTAAAATAACCACGGTCTTCGAGGACCGGGAGGGCTCGCTCTGGGTCGGTGTGTACGGTGCCGGTCTGAATCGCTTTGTTCCCGAAGAGAAGCGGTGGATACATTATCGTCATGATGCCGGAAATCCCGAAACGCTGAGCAATGATATTGTAAATACCGTGTATGAATCACGGGATGGAACATTCTGGGTAGGAACCAACGGCGGTCTCAATATAATGGATCGAGAGACGGGGACTTTCTCACTTTTTCTGCCTGATCTTGACGGGATCGGGGAGCCAGGGGAGGATATCGTATATGATATTCTGGAAGATGAAGAGGGCGCATACTGGATAGCCACATATCGCGGCGGTATCGTATACCTGGATTACGGCTCGGGAGAGATGCGCTTTTATCGGCACGATAAAAATAATCCCGCTTCCATAAGCGATAATATGGTTTACACCCTGATGCTTGATGAGAACCGGACCTTGTGGGCCGGCACCAATCGCGGACTGAACAGATATCTGCCGGAAAGTGACGGTTTTGTCTCCTATACTCACAATCCGGAAGATACCGGCAATATCAGCGCGGATACCATTCGAACCCTTCTTGTCGACAGCCGCAATCGCATGTGGGTGGGTACGGTCGGAGGTGGTCTCAATCTGATGGATCGGGAAAAGGGTCTTTTCCGGTTCTGGTCCAGGCAGGACGGTTTCCCCGATAATACGATTGTATCTCTTCTTGAGGATAATAAGGGTACGCTCTGGGTAGGAACCGGTCAGGGGCTTGGTATCTTCGATCCCCGCAGATTCACCTTCAAGCTCCTCGATGAGACCGATGGAGTCATTGGTGAAGAGTTTAATGTCGGAGCTTTCAGAAACGGCCGGGGAGAACTGTATTTCGGCAGTCTTTCAGGGGTGATAAAAATAATCCCCTCCTCTTTCAGTGACAATACTCATGTCCCGCCGGTACAGCTGACAAGTTTTCGTGTTTTTGATGAGGAATACAAGAATGACAAACTTCTTGCGGAAGTGGAATCGGTGGTGCTTTCTCATCGTCAGAATTTTATCAGTTTTGAATTTGCCGCCCTCGATTACACGGATCCCGAAAAGAACGAATATATGTACCGCCTCAGCGGATTCGATCGGGACTGGATATATTCCGGCAACCGCCGGTACGCTTCCTATACCAATCTTCCCGGGGGCGAGTACGTTTTCCACGTGCGTGGTTCGAACAATGACGGGATCTGGAATGAGGAAGGCCGCAGGATAGCGATTACCGTGGTTCCGTCTTTTTGGAGACGTCCCGCCGCCCTTGTTTTCTATATTCTTCTGATGGCCGGTGTTGTGGCTCTGACGGTGTTTCTGTTTGTCAGAAGAGCCCGTAAGGCCCTTTACCTGGAGGAACTCCGGCTGGAGCGGCAGAAGATGCAGCTTCTGGAGAGGGAGGTTGTAAAGCGGGAAGAGGTGGAGCATCAGCTCAGACTGGCCAAAGAGAGTGCCGAAAGAACTGCTCATGCAAAAAGCCATTTTATTGCGAAATTGAGTCATGAGCTTCGTACTCCTTTGAACGCCATCATCGGTTATTCACGTTTTATCTTCCGTGATAGCGAAAGATCCGACTTGCGTGAGTATGCAGAAATTATCAGCGCGAGCGGCCAGCAGCTTAACCGCTTTGTTGACGAGGTCCTCGATCTTTCCCGTTCCGAAGCGGGGAAGGAGGTGCTTACCCCTGTGGATGTTAATCTCAGGGCGCTTATGAAGGATGCAATCCGGATTGTTGAACCGGCGGGGCTTGAGAAAGGTATTGATATTAACTCCGAACTTGATGAGGATGTTCCGGAATATGTCAGAATTGACGAGAGCAAGTTCCGGCAGGTCCTTTACAACCTGATGAGCAACGCTGTCAAATTTACTTCTGAGGGAATGGTTGCGCTTTCACTTTCAGCGGAGGAGGGAATGCTTATCTGGAAGGTTTCGGATACGGGGATGGGTATTCCTGAAGATCAGCGGGAACGAATTTTTGAAGCATTTGAACAGCAGCTGGATCAGGACAGGTTTTATGGCGGGAGCGGGCTCGGTCTTACAATAAGCCGCAATAATGTTCTTGCCATGGGGGGAACACTGGTGGTTGATGAACGGGAAGGAGGCGGTTCCGTATTTACGGTGTCCATACCTTTCGAGAAGGCAGATGCAGATTCCATCGGACATTCTGCAGAACAGAGTATATATGACTCTGACGAAGCGCCGCTTGTGCTTAAAGCTGAAAAGTATGAGACTCTCGGCCGAAAGGTCTCTAATCTTGATGATGAGCTGAAGTTCCGGATCGGAGGAATCCTCAGAAAGGATTTTGATCGGGAAATATCTTCCATCTCATCATCGGGAGAAGGATTCTGGATGCTTGAGGGCTGGGAAGAGATCGGAAAACGCATGGAGGATATCGGGGGCCGGGAGGAGTGCCCGGCAGTCTCTGAGCTGGGCGAGTCCATACGGTCAGCTGCCGGGAAAGCGCGGCTTGCAGATTTGAAGGATCTCTTTGCAATAGTAAGATTATTTCCCGGTGTGCAGGACTATTAAACACAAGGACAGCAAAAAGGCCGAAATAAGCGGAAGATATTCTCCATTCTCCCCCCGGGCAAAAAAACGCCCCGCGGTTGCGGAGCGGTCTTTGCCGGTAAAAGCGTTTAAAGCGGAAAGTGACAGGCCGCGAAATGGCCGGGAGCAATTTCCCTCAATTCCGGGTACTGTTCACTGCAGATACTCTGCGCATAGGGACAGCGCGGATGGAAATGGCAGCCCGAAGGCGGATTGATGGGAGAGGGGACATCGCCGAGGAGCACCCTCTTCTTATTTTCCCTGCCCCGGGGGTCGGTTGCGGGAAATGCGGTAAACAGGGTATGGGTGTAAGGGTGGGCGCGGTGCTTTCCGAGCTCTTCCTTTGCCGCGAACTCGACAACCTTCCCGAGATACATTACCATAATTCTGCTGGATATGAATTCGACCACCGAGAGATCATGGGCTATGAAAAGATAGGTAAGCCCGTGCTTTTCCTGAAGGTCCAGAAGAAGATTGAGGATCTGGGCCTGGACCGAAACATCAAGGGCGGAAACAGCTTCGTCACAGATAATAAACTCCGGATCAAGGGTAAGCGCCCTGGCTATCCCTATTCTCTGCCGCTGGCCTCCGGAAAACTGGTGAGGAAAGCGGTTTTTGTACATGGGGTTCAATCCGATTTCTTCCATAATATGGTCAATCTTTTCGGTCCGCTCCGCTGGAGTCAGATTGGTATGTATGCGGATGGGCTGGTTAAGGACCGAGCTTATCTTCTTTCTGGGGTTGAGAGAGCTGTAGGGATCCTGAAAGACCATCTGCATTCTTGTTCTCATGTGCTGCATGCCCTTGTGGTCCAGGGCAAAAATGTCCTCACCATCGTAGAGCGCTTCCCCTTCGGTCTTTTCTTCCAGGCGGAGAATGGTCCTTCCGAGGGTGGATTTGCCGCAGCCCGATTCGCCCAC
>NPIE01002413.1_pt1 | contig 17014 bp, 12 predicted proteins | sample 8637661 | NCBI WGS metagenome assembly NPIE01 (sample SAMN07420842, study PRJNA396082) | bioreactor metagenome | isolation source: sample BA12 brine-fed electro-methanogenic bioreactor BA | place: Japan: Kochi | collected 2016-12-09 | reverse complement strand
AACGAAGCATGAAAATCGGTATCGTGGTCGGATGGGCTGGTTGTTCCTCCCTCCGGCTGCTGCGCTGCGGCCTGATCGGCTGACTCTCAATCAACGGGGGGACAGGTTTTAACCTGTCCCCCGCTTACTCTCAGCAGACAGTCTGTCCGCAGCCCTACGGGCCTTCGCGATGCAGCCTCCGAGAGAACCAACCAGCCCGCCCTTTTGCTTTCCGTCCGTTCTGTATTATCGTTGCCGCATGGATCAGCCCACCGAAGCGACACCAGATGAAACGATCATCATAACGGCCACCGACCCCTCGATGATCGAGACCTGTTCGCTGGTCCTGTCGGCCACCGCAATCGAGCATCGACTCAGACGGCAACCGGACGGCGCCATCGCTCTCCTTGTCGATAATGCGACCGCCGCCCGCGCTGCCCGTGAACTGGAAGACTATTTCCAGGAAAACCGCGATTGGCCGCCGCCTCCTCAGCAGCCCCCCCCTGCCGTATCCTCCGGCAGCACGCCGCCATCCATCCTGATCAGCGGAGCGCTGGCCGTCTTCTACCTGGTCACCGGCCCCTGGCGACCGGATTCACCATGGTTTGGTGGAGGTGCCGGTGACGCGTCGGCAATCATCTACGACGGCCAGTGGCACCGGCTGCTCACGGCTCTGACCCTGCACGCCGATTTCGCTCACCTGGCCGGCAATTGCCTGATCGGCGGTTTCCTGCTCCACTTCTTCCTGCAGATTCACGGAACCGGCGTCGGCCTGCTGGCCGTGCTGCTGTCGGCCATGCTCGGCAACTTCGTCAATGTCCAGATCCATGGTGGCGATCACCTCTTCGTCGGTTTTTCCACCGCGGTCTTCAGCATGATCGGCATGCTCGCCGCCCACCAGATGCTCGCCTATCGGACCCTGTTTTCCCCCAGGATGCTCATCCCGCTTCTGGCCGGGGGTGCGCTGCTGGCCATGCTCGGCAGTTCCGGGGCACGTACCGATCTCGGCGGCCACTTGTTCGGCCTGCTCGCCGGCCTGCTGTGCGGCCTGCTACTCAGCAGCAGGCCACTTCGGGCCAGTCGACATTCGTCTTTTATCCAGACCTGCTGCCTGCTGACTGCTACCGCCCTGGTGATGATCAGCTGGAATCGGGCACTGACCCCTCCTGTTTACTGATTTCACAGCGCCATCGCCCATCGATTGCAACCGACTTCGCTTGTCTATTTGCTCTTTTTCGATTACCCTTTACCTTGATTTGTTACCAACCATACGTAAGTTTATCAGACAACTCTGCCAACCATCGATCGTCCCGATTCGCCGGAGTGTACACACCGGACATTGGAACGATCGGTTATTTTCGACCGACCGGCATACCCCCCGGCCCGGTTGCCGTTGTAAACAATAGGGGAGCTTGAAAAATCCGGAATTTCGTTCAAGATCTAGGCGCGCAAGAAAATTTTTCCGCAGGCATATACATGATATTCAGAGGATATAATTTGATTGCGCAACGATGATATTGGACGAAATGACAATTTTTCAAGGTTCCCAATAGACAGACAGGAGACCATTGATGGCCAACAACGATCAACAACCTCCCTGGGGCAGGAAAAAGCGCCCCCAGACGCCGGAGGAGTTTATCGCCCAATTGATCAAGAAAGTGCAGGACTATTTTTCGGAAGCGAAAAAGCCCCGATCAGGCGATGACGAACCACCCTCCCAACGAGGACCGACCAATCCGTTCTCCATTATCGGCAAGGTTCTGATCCTTGCACTGATCGTCGTCATTTTGCAGGGCGCCTATCAGTCGTTTTACAAGGTGGCACCGAACGAAGTCGGCGTCGTGCTGCGGTTCGGTGAATACAATCGGACCGCCCAACCCGGCCTGCACCTGAAGATCCCCTACCTCGAGCACCTCTACAAGGTCAACGTGCGCCAGATCCAGAAATTGGAATTCGGCTTCCGTTCCACCCAGGGCGGCCAGCGCTCGTCCTTCGAGAGCCGGGCCTACGACATGGAGTCGCTGATGCTGACCGCCGATACCAACGTCATCAACGTTGCCTGGATCGTCCAGTACCGGGTCAGCGACCCGATCAACTACCTGTTCAAGGTCCAGGACGTCAAACAGGCCGTCTTCGACCTGTCGGAAAGCGTTACCCGGCGGATCGTCGGCAACATGGATTTCGACTACGTGCTGAGCAACCGCGACCTGCTGGCCGCCTCGGTCCGGGATGAGTTGCAGCGGGAACTGACGTTCCTGGAAACGGGCGTCGATCTCGTCGCCGTGCAGTTCCAGGACATCAATCCACCCGACCCGGTCAAACCAGCCTTTAACGAGGTCAACGAGGCCGACCAGGATATGAAGCGGCTCGTCAACGAAGCTGAAGAGCAATACAACCGGGTCATCCCGGCCGCCCGCGGTAACGCGCTGAAGATCGTCGAAGAGTCCTATGGCTACGCCAAGGAACGGATCAACGACGCGGAGGGCGCCGCTGCCCGCTTCCTCGATATCCTCAAGGAATACCGCAACGCCCCCGAAGTCACCAGGAAGCGCATGTACCTGGAGACCATGCAAAGAGCGCTGCCGAGCGTCGAGACGGTCTACGTCATTGATGAAGGTCAACAGGGCCCGCTGCCGCTGCTGAATCTCCGCTCCGCCGCAAAGCCGCCGGTCCAGGACGGACAGTAACCAATCACGAGCAAAGGATATACCATGAAACAAATAGCCAATTTTCTCCTGATCGGCCTGGTCCTGCTCGGCATCGTCGTCGTCTACGACGGCTTTTTCATCGTCGAGGAAGGCAAGCAGGTGGTGATCACCCAGTTCGGCAGACCGATCGGTACGCCGAAAACCGAGGCCGGTATCTATTTCAAGATGCCGTTTGTCCAGCAGGTCAACGAGTTCGACAAACGGATCGTCATCTGGAACGGTGAGCCGAACCAGATTCCAACCAACGACAAAACCTTCGTCTTCCTCGATGTCACCGCCCGCTGGCGGATCACCGACGCACTGACCTTCCTGCAGGCGGTCAAGACGGTAGATCGGGCCCAGTCACTGCTCAACGACATCATCGGCGGCACGGTTCGCGACATGGTCAACAAGAACAATCTGATCGAGATCATCCGCAGCTCCGACTGGTCGATCGAAAACATGAGCCCGTCCAACCAGGAACCGGGCACCACGCCGGAACGGGGACGTGACGTGATTTCCGACCAGGCACTGGAAATCGCCGCCCGGGCGACACCGCAATACGGCATCGAACTGCTCGACGTGGTCTTCAAGCGGGTCAATTATATCGATACGGTCCGAGAGAGCGTCTACAACCGGATGATCTCCGAGCGCAAGCGAATCGCCGCCGAGAAACGTTCGACCGGTGAGGGGCAGAAGGCCCGGATCCTCGGTACCGTCGACCGTGAACTACGTGAAATCACCTCCGGGGCCAACCGTGAGGCGATGCTCATCAAGGGCGAGGCCGATGCCGAGGCCACCCGGATTTACGGCGAGGCCTACAACCAGGATCCTGAGTTCTTCGCTTTTATGAAGACCCTGGAGAGCTACGAGTCGGTGATCGGCGATAATACCTCGCTGATACTATCCTCCGATTCAGATATCTTTCACTATCTGAAGAACAGTTCCAGGAACTAATTCCCCCTAATCACCATCGTCCCGGTCCGGCCGCTCCGCAGCGTCTGCAGCGGCCGGACCGACATCTTCCCCGGCCACCGGATAAGACGGGTTCTGCTCTTTTTCAAAGGCGATCCTGCCCTTGACCTCGAGCATCTCACCAAAGCGTTCCAGCTGTTCTTCGCTCCCGATCTGGTCGACGCCAAGCTGGTCGAACCGGCAATTACAGCGACTCACATGTCCGTCGCACCAGGGACAGAGTTCCACCGGACAACCGAAGATGTGCAACTCACCGACCAGAACCCCGCAAGCCGCACAGGTTACCAGCTCGGGAGCAGCATCATCGACCGCCAGCGGCGGCAACTCGGAAAATGGCCCCACCTTGGCCAGAAACTCCTCTCTGGTCCGGTAACCCAATAACTCCAGTACCGCTTCATCCTCGATCCCGTGGTCAAAATTCCCGAGAAAGAGCGCTTCCCCCGCCGCACTCAGGTAAAGATAGCGGTGATTGGTGGTGGCCAGTGCAATCAGTGCGATTCCCTCCTGCCTTGCGACAAGCCGCAGGTCGACGACCATCTCCTCTCGCCCTTCGGGCACTACTTCATAATAACTGCGCAGCACCGGAGCGGCGAGATGCTGGTTGCCGAAGCGATGCACCAGGGCGAGCGCCGCCGGCAACTCTTCATCGGTAACCACGTAGCGAACGAGTTCGTCGATGGTCAATCGGTCAAGCTCTCTCCGCAGGCCGTCCATACAATACCTTCCATTGCTGATCTTTCCGGATAATCCTCCTTTATTCATGCCCCACGCTGCGCCCCGGGCCGGAAAAAGAAGAATTGAAATACAACACTGTTCAGACTATAGTACGACAGTTCCGATTCATTCAAGCACCATTTTCCCCACGCGCAGCCAGCCGGCTGCCGATGCATCTGTCCACGGCGGCAAGAACGATTCGCTCGGACGACACGACTGATAATCCCGGATCAGCCTGACGGTCCCGTATTCCATCTGATCGACGATCTGTCGCAGACGGTGTACTATCCCAATGGCAGACATGGTAATTATCAGTATTTATGGAGGATTTCCGATGTCAAATCAAAATGCGCGCCTGATCGTTGACGGCACTACCTACGAACTCCCGATCATCGAGAGCACCACCGGAGAGAGGGCGGTCGATATCCGCTCTCTGCTTCGCGACACCGGTTTTATCACCCTGGATAGCGGATACATGAATACCGGTTCCTGTGAGTCGCGCATCACCTATCTGGATGGTGAAAACGGCGTTCTTCGCTATCGCGGCTACGATATCGTCGAACTGGCCGAAAACTGCCTCTTCGTCGAGGTCGCCTATCTCCTGCTGACCGGCGAGTTGCCGACTTACGAGGAACTGGACACGTTCAAGTACGACATGGGTAAGTTCGCCCTGATCCACGAAGACATGATCCACTTCTTCGACCATTTCCCGCCGCACGCATCACCGATGTCGATCCTGTCGACGATGGTCGGCAGCCTTCATGATTTTTACCCGGAAATGGATCGGGAGGAAGACCCCTACGGCGGGATTACCACAACGACCGCCCGTCTGGTATCAAAGATACGGACCATCGCCGCATTTTCATACAAGAAAAATATGGGCCACCCGCTCGTCTATCCCCGCGCCGACCTGAGCTACGGCGCCAATTTCCTGAACATGATGTTCGATCGGCCGAACATGCCCTACAAGATCGAACCGGTTCTCGTCGCCGCCCTGAATAAATTGCTCATTCTGCATGCCGATCACGAACAGAACTGTTCGACGTCGACGGTACGGTTGGTGGGTAGCGCCGGTGTCGGCCTTTATCCTTCCATCTCGGCCGGCATCAACGCCCTCTGGGGCTCATTGCACGGTGGCGCCAACGTGGCCGTAATCCGGATGCTCGAAGCAATCCTCGCCGACGGCAAAGACTTTGAAAAATACATCTCCATGGCCAAGGATCCGGACAATCCCTACCGGCTGACCGGTTTCGGGCACCGGGTCTACCGAACGTATGATCCGCGGGCGGCAATTACCAAAAAGATTTGTCACGACGTTCTCGCTTCGTTGGAAATCGAGGATCCCCTGCTCGATATCGCCATGGAACTCGAACAGCGGGTCAGTGAAGACGAGTATTTCCAGGAGCGAAACCTCTACCCGAACGTTGACTTCTACTCGGGCATCATCTACCGGGCGATGGGCATCCCCACCAACATGTTCACGGTGATGTTCGCCCTCGGCCGATTGCCGGGCTGGATCGCGCACTGGCAGGAGATGAACTCTGATAAGGACAGCAGCAGGATCGGACGCCCCCGCCAAGTGTATCAGGGTATCGTCAACCGGCCGTTTATCCCGCTCGAGGCACGCGGCTAAGTGTGGGATGGAACCCGCTCACGGGCGACGCGGTTATTTGGCCAGGCTATGTCCCTGCTGCATATTGACAACCAGCGGGACGTCGAGCGGCAGTGCCTGCTCCATGCACGTACGGATATCGTCCTGCAGCGCACTGCACTGCGCCTCGTCGACCTCGAAGACCAACTCGTCGTGAATCTGCAGCAGCATCCGACACTGCTCCGGGCGCCCCTGCAACAATTCATCGACTCGCAGCATGGCAAGCTTGATGATATCGGCAGCGGTTCCCTGGATCGGCGTGTTGATCGCCGCCCGTTCGGCAAATTCCCGGCGCGCTTTGTCTGATGCCTTGATTTCCGGAAGATAACGGCGACGGTTGAGCAACGTGCTTACGTAACCGTCTCGTTTGGCTTGCTCGACGATATCGTGCATGAATTGCTGGACGCCGGCGTAGAGGTCGAAATAACGATCGATGAATTTCTGCGCCTCTGTCCTGCTGATGCGGAGCTGGTTGGCCAGGCCGAAACTGCTCATGCCGTAGACAATGCCAAAATTGATACTTTTCGCCACCCGGCGCATGTCCGGCGTAATGAAAAGCGGTGATACGCCGAAGATTTCCGCCGCGGTCCGGTTGTGGATGTCGTCCCCTCGCCGGAAAGCAGCCAGCAGCGCCGGGTCCTGGGAATAATGGGCCAGCACCCGCAGATCGATCTGGGAATAATCGGCGAACAGAAACACGGTGCCGGTCTCGGCGACAAAGGCCTCCCGGATCCGACCGCCCTCCTCGCCGCGAATCGGGATGTTCTGCAGGTTCGGATTGCTGCTCGATAATCTGCCGGTGGTTGTCACCGTCTGGTTGAACGAGGTATGAATCCGGCCGGTCTTCTCGTCGATGAGCAGCTTGAGCTTCTCGATATAAGTGGACAGCAGCTTGGCAAGATTGCGATAATCGACGATCAGGGCCGGCATCTCATGCTGCTGCGCCAATTTCTCAAGGACCCCGGCATCGGTGGAATATCCTGTTTTTGTCTTCCTGCCGTGGGGCAGGCCCAATTCCTCGAACAACACTACCCCTAATTGCTGCGGGGAATTGATATTGAACAGGTGTCCCGCCAGACGATAGATCTCCTCTTCCCGCGCGGCCAGTTTCTCCCTGAATTCCTCATCCAGATCATCGAGGCGCTGCGGATCGACCTTGATGCCGGCCACCTCCATGTGTGCCAGAATCGGCACCAGCGGCATCTCGATCTCGTGGAAGAGGCGCAGCATGTCCTTTTCCTCAAGTCTCGGCCGCAGCAGCTCCCACAGGGCCAAGGTGCCATGAACATCCTCGCAGGAATAGGCGCCGGCCGCCTCAATGGGAACATAGGCAAAGGCATCGTCTCGTTTGTCACCGCCGGTAACCTGCTCGTAGGAGGTCATTTTTATATCGATTTCCCGGCACAGGTCATCGAGCTTGAGCGATCGGCGCGCCGGTTCGGTCAGGTACGCGGCAATCATCGTATCGACCAGCGGCCCGGCCAACGAAACACCGAAGGCCTGCGCCAGTACCGCATAATCGTATTTGAGGTTGTGGCCGATTTTCGGCAGCTCGGCCGACGTCAGGTAAGGTTCGAGCACCTCCCGGACCTCTTCCGGCATCAATTGCCCGGCAACGAGTTCGCCGGCCTCGTCACGATGACCAAGCGGGATGTACCAGCACTGCGGCAGACCGCAGCTCAATGAAATGCCAACCAACTCGGCCCGGCGACTGTTGAGTGATGTCGTCTCCGTATCAACCGCTAACAGCGAGGCCTCCGCCAGGGTCGCGGCCAGTTCGTCCAACGATTGTCGATCCCGAACCAGCCGAAATCCGTCGGTGGCGATCGGAGCACCGTTGTCGACCTCCTTGAGCAGGTTGGTGAAGCCCAATTCCGTGTACAGCTCCTTGAGGCGCACGTTATCCGGCTCTCCGAGTCGATAACCGGCCGGCTCGTCCGGCACGACGCAATCGCTCTTGAGGCGGATCAAGTCACGGGAGAGAAACGCCGCATCACGATGCTCGATCAGGTTCTGCTTCATCTTCGAGGCTTTCATCTCATCGAGCCGTTCGTAGAGCTGATCCAGGGAACCGTACTGCTGCACCAATTTTCCGGCCGTCTTCGGACCAATGCCGGGCACACCGGGAACGTTATCGGAACTATCCCCGATCAGCGCGAAACAGTGTAGCAGCGCTTCCGGTTCAACATGGTACTTACCCCGCACAGCGGCCCTGTCCATGACCTTGTCGCTCATCGGATCCCACATGGAGACCTTATCGCCGACCAATTGCAACAGATCCTTGTCGCCGGATACGATGACAATACGGCTCCCCGATTCCGCGAGCCGGTTGACCGCGGAAGCAATCAGATCGTCCGCCTCGACTCCCTGCTCTTCAAAGCTGACCAAACCAAGCGCTTTGACCAACTCCTTGATGTAGGGAATCTGGCCGGCCAGCGCCTCCGGCATCTCCGGCCGGGTGGCCTTGTATTCATCATATAACTCGTGACGAAAGACCGGGCCCCGACTGTCAAAAGCCACGGCCAGGTAGGCCGGCTGCCGTTCCTTGATCAGCCGCCGGACCATGGAGGCAAAACCGAAAACAGCGTTGGTCGGCATACCGTCTCGGTTGGTCAGCGCCGAGATAGCATGAAAGGCCCGGTAGATAAAGGCGCTGCCGTCAATCAGATAAATGTCCTCGCTCACGTCCATGGCTCCTTACCGCCGGCGGTTTGCCAGCGGTTTGACCTGCTCTCGCAAAAGGGGAGGGCAGGCCTCTCCTTTGCCACCGGGTCGTAACCGGCGTCAACACAAACGCAGCTTCATCAGGTATGGGTGATATGCTTTCGCACCCATTGGGTCATCTGCTCGGTCGTGTCGCCGCCGCGATAGGAAACAATCGGTACCGGGCAGCGTCGAAACATCCGTTCAGCCACCGAACCGGCGAAAATATGCTGCAAATCTCGGGTCTTGATTCCCATCACGACGAGGTCGACATTGGACTCCACGACGAACCGGAGCAGCTCCGTGGACGGGTCGCCGATCAAAAAAACGAAGCTGACACGTTCATCTGCCAAGGAGAGCTTGGAGGCCATATCGGCAATCGCTTCACGCCGCTCCTTCTTGACGGTTTCGACATAATGCTCACTGTCGACCTTGAAACCGAACGAGCTGATCTTATCGACAGCCGCCAGATCCCGCTCATTGATCACGTTGACCAAGATCAATTCCGCATCGAGCGCTTCGGCCAGCGTCGCCGAGTAATCGAGCATCCGTTGGGAAAAACGTGAAAAAGCGAGCGGTACCATGATTTTCTTGATGCTCATAGCCATCTCCTCATGTGGACGATCCAGCGCATAACCGGATGTCGAGCGTTACGGTAAAACCGATATCACATAACAAAACGTCTCACGCCGCAGCCGAGGCCTCTTGGCGTTTTACCCGTCTACGCTGAAAAAACCAGATCAGCGCCAGCAGTAGCAAGGCCGGGATAAACATCAATTGTTTCGGCGGCCGCTCATTCTCCACGTGGACACTGGTTATTTCATAGCCAAAACGAATCAGGGCACGGTCGGCGGGGCTGCCGAACATGACCATGCCGACCCGCAGGTTCTCCCCATCTTCCGTCGTGGTCAAGCCAAGGCCACGTAACCGATCTTCACCGGTCGGCTCATCACCGATGGACAGCATGACCGTCTTGGTCACTTCGTTGCCGTCAAATTTCTCTCCCTTGACCTGCAATCGCACATGGGACTTCGGTGACATTTCATCGAGGATCGACACCAGCTCGGTTGCCGGTCGCTCGATCAGCTCAGGATACCAATAATCCCAGAAAAAACCGGGTCGCAGCAGCGTAAACGTCACGAGCAGCAGGCAGATCGTCTCCCAGATCTTGTTTCTCGTCAAGAAATAGCCCTGGGTCGCGGCGGCAAACATCAGCATGGCCACAACCGCGCCAAAAACGACGACGACAAAATGGAGCGGCGTGCCGACCCCGATCATCAGTATTTCATTATTGAAGATAAAGATGAACGGCAGGATCGCGGTCCGGATATCATAGGTGAATCCCTGGATACCGGTTCTGATCGGATCACCTCCGGAAATACCCGCCGCGGCAAAGGCGGCCAGGCCGACCGGCGGCGTGTCGTCGGCCAGGATGCCGAAATAAAAGACGAAGAGATGCACCGCGATGAGCGGCACGATCAGCCCGTTCTGGGCGCCAAGACTGACAATGACCGGAGCCATCAACGTGGAAACGACGATATAATTGGCCGTGGTCGGCAGCCCCATGCCAAGCAGCAGACTGATCACCGCGGTGAACAGCAGAATGAGGACCAAGTTACCGCCGGAGATGAACTCGACGAAAGCAGTCATGACCAGACCGATGCCGGTCAGTGTGACGGTGCCGACGATGATGCCGGCGGCCGAGGTGGCGACACCGATGCCGATCATGTTCCGGGCCCCGGAGACCATACCGCTGATCAATTCCTGCCAGCCGCGGCCAAAGGAGAACTCCTCGCTGTCGTTCTTTCGTAGCCAGCGTTTCAAGGGACGCTGGGTTATGACGATGAACATCAGCAGCACCGTGGCCCAGAACGCCGACAGTGACGGTGACAGCCTCTCCACGGTCAGGCACCACATGAGCACGACGATGGGCAGCAGGAAATAAAGCCCGGCCTGGGCGGTCTCGCGCAGCGGCGGCAGTTCGGTGATTTCGGTGGTCACCTCCAACTCGGGCACCTGGCAGGCCAGTTTGAGCAGAGCGATATAGGCGACAAGCAGCAATCCGGTACTGATCCAGATGGTCGCCTCACCGGCCACGGTCTTGATCCAGCCAAGCCCGTAATAGGTGACCCCACCGATGATGATCAGTGTCAGAATGGTCGATACGAAGGTGAACAGACTCTGCAACAGCGTCCGGCTTCGCTTTCTCACCATTCCTTTCAGCCCCATTTTGCACGCTTCGAGATGGACGATGTAAACCAGGGCGATATAGGAGACGATGGCCGGCAGAAAGGCGTGCTTGATGACCTCGATATAGGAGATGCCGACATACTCGACCATCAGGAAGGCGGCCGCCCCCATGACCGGTGGAGTCAACTGGCCGTTGGTCGAGGAGGCGACTTCAACGGCGCCGGCTTTCTCCGGCGAGAAACCGACCTTCTTCATCAGCGGGATGGTAAAGGTCCCGGTGGTAACCACATTGGCAATCGACGAACCCGACACCAGCCCGGTCATCGCCGAGGAAACAACGGCGGCCTTGGCCGGCCCGCCGCGCATGTGACCAAGGCCGGCAAAAGCGGTCCTGATGAAATAATTCCCGGCCCCGGCCGCCTCGAGCAGCGAGCCGAAGAGCACGAACATGAACACCATATCGGTGGACACGCCGAGCGCCACGCCAAAGACACCTTCGGTGGTCAGCCAATAATGGGTCATCCCCTTGGTCAGGCTCGCCCCCTTATGGGCAATCACGTCCGGCATATAGGCCCCGGCGAAGGCATAGAGCATAAAGACCGCGGCCACCACCATCAGCGGCGGCCCCAGGGCCCGGCGGGTGGCCTCGAGCAGCAGCACTAGGCCGACGACGGCAACGATCAAATCAATCAGCAGCGGCGCGCCGGGGCGAGACGATAACTCCGTATAAAAAATGAAGATATACGCCGAACTGGCAGAGGCGATCAGCGCCAGTACCCAGTCCTGGAGCGGGATATAATTTCTCGGCGACGACTTGAAGGTCGGGAAGGCCGTATACGCCAGAAACATTGCGAACGCCAGGTGTATCGCTCGGGCTTCCGTGGAGTTGAGGATAAAAATATTAAAGAGATAGGGGAGCGGAGAAGCGTTCCAGAGCTGAAAAAACGTCCAGGCTAGCGGTACAAAGAACAAGATGCTTTTCGGAATCGAGCCTACCGGATTTCGACCGCCGGTATCAACTTCGGCAATAAATTCGTGTACACTCTTTCCGGCAACCGGTCGTTCGCTGGGCTTTGTCATGATCCGTGCTCCTCAAGGCAAGAAAGCCGTCAACCTCTCCTAGCAACCGTTTCGTTCCCGTCCCCGGACAGCCAGCCAGATCACATCCTCCGCACGGAGGCAGGGCCTATCGGGTCTAGCCGATGGATGTGGCGGGGACAACATCGATCCTGCCGATACAAAGATGCGCGACCCCGAGCAAACGGCGAAGTCGCGCATCTCCATTATCGAGCGTTAGAAACCGTGCCTATTGGATCAAACCGGCTTCCTTGTAGTACTTGGCCGCACCGTCATGCAACGGAGCGGACAGGCCGTCCTTGACCATCTCTTCCTTTTTCAGGATGCTAAACGCCGGATGCAATTGCTTGAACTCGTCGAAGTTCTCGAAGACCGACTTGACGACCACATAAATGACTTCTTCCGGTACCTTGGCGGAGCTGACAAACGTCGCTCCGACACCGAAGGTGGTGGTGTCTTCTGAATTGCCGCGGTACATGCCGCCGGGGATGACGGCGGTACGATAGTAGTTGTTCTCCTCGATCAGCTTGTCGATGGCCGGTCCTGTAACATTGACCAGGACGGAATCACAGGCTGTGGTTGCCTCCTGGATGGAGCCGTTCGGATGGCCGACCGTGTAAATGATCGCATCGACTTTGTTGTCGCACAGGGCCTGGGACTGCTCGGCCGGCTTCAGTTCGGAGGCGAGTTTGAAATCGTCATTAGTCCAGCCCAGGGTGCCCATGACGACCTCCATGGTGCCGCGCTGACCGGAGCCCGGATTTCCGATATTGACGCGCTTGCCCTTCAGATCTTCGAAATTCTTAATGCCGGCGTCAGCGCGGGCGACGACGGTAAAGGGCTCGGGATGAATGGAAAAGACGGCCCGCAGATCCTTATTCGGTCCATTTTCCTCAAACCTGCTGGTTCCGTGATAGGCATGGTACTGCCAATCAGACTGGACAACGCCCATGTCCAACTCGCCTGAAGCTACGGCATTGAGATTATAAATCGAACCACCGGTACTTTCCACCGTGGCCCGGATGCCATGCTCGTCTTTGCCCTTGTTGACCAGACGGGCGATCGCCCCACCGGTCGGATAGTAAACACCGGTGACGCCGCCGGTACCGATCGTAACGAATTTGGTTTCGGCAACGGCAGCCGAACTAAAGGCCATAGCACACCCCAGAGTCAGGGCTGCAAATAATGCTACCTGTTTCTTCATACTCAATCCCTCCTCGTTTTTTATTATTATCCTTCATGACTTAAACAACAAGCCAAGAAGTCGATCAATGGCCGCCGCGGCAGAGCGGTGGACCATGTGAAACCATTGTGTGAACGCGGGGAGTGGTACATACCGGAAATCGCGGAGACATGTGACGGCAAGTGACAACGCGCGTGTCCCTCGCCTCTCCAGCCATCTCCGATATAATACTATATAATTCACAAAATTCCGCTGACAAGTCAAGCCATTTCCCGATCTGCCGGCTCTCATCAGGGGATTTGCCGCACCGTCCGGGAAAAGACTCCGTGACCGCTTGACAAAGTACCCGGCAAGCGTTAATGACTGACAACATTAGACGAGGCTTGGACGAGAAAATTGCAGCCGAACGCGGCGCTTATCCGTTCCGATTGTCGTTCATCGCCTGTAAAAGCATGCATCCAGAAGGACATGGACTGCACCGATCCGCCCCCCCCGGCCGAAGGGGACACAACGACGTTATCAGGGCAGTGTTCACACCCTCTCCTGCAGCGCCACAGCATCGCCCGTTTCCTCACCGAACCGGACCCTCACCAGACACCGCACCCTCACCAGACACCGCACCCACCGGGAAACCACTTATTGAATAGCCCCGTCTGCCATCTCCCGATGCGGCAGATATCGATCTTTTCCCTCAGCACAGACAAGGAATACGTTCATGGTCCCCGAAGATGACGAGATACTTTTTACCAATTTCAATTACAACCCTGACTACTACTACTTTCTCTACGTCGGTGAACTCAAGACATACAGCCTGAACTACTTCGTTCAGGAGGCACTGGCCCACCGGATACCCAACCGGCCGATCAAATTCGTCGCAATCGTCCCCGATATCTGCATCCAGTATAATTACGCCAATATCATCGTCATCAACCCGCGGGGCGAGGAAGAATTCATTTCCGATCACGCCTTCGTCCAACAGGAAAAGAAACCCCGCCGGAGCTGGCGCATCGATTCGACCCGATTCATGAGCGCCGTATCGCACAACCCGGCTATCCGCACCCTGATCGACCGGATTCTCGAACACCAGAACCAGCTCTATATCAATCTCTACGAGAGCGTTCTCGATATGACGCTCGACCAGATCGACCGGGTCTCGATTCTCGGTCCCGACAAATATATCGCCCGACAATTCAACAACAAAATCACGCAATACAAGGCCCTCGAGGGGATCGTGCCGCTGGCCGATCACAAGGTCTGCGAAGACAAGTATTGCCTGCTCAAGACGACGGCAGACCTGCGCAGCCAGTGGACCGACGGCATTTTCGTTTCCGGCGCGTACTCGGCGGCCGGTATCAACTCGGCTGTCACCTACAACCAGCAGCAGGTGGAAAGCCGCTTCGGCGCCACCAACGACGTCTACCTGATCTCGAAATTCATTCCGCACCAGCTCGATCCGACGGTGCTGGCCGTGGTCGCCAACGATCAGGATGTCTATATCGCCGGCATTGCCGACCAGGTAATCGTCGATGGCAACCGGTTCATCGGTTCCAAATTTCCATCGCTGGCCACTTTCGAGCAGAAACAAAAAATGCACGAATACACCGTGCGTGCCGGCCGCATGCTCGGTGAGAAAGGCTACCGCGGCATCTTCGGCTGCGACTATCTGATCGACAATAACGGCGAGATTCTCTTCCTGGAGATAAACGCCCGCAAACAGGGAACTACACTTGAATTCTGTTACACTCTCGAGCAAACCCTGCCGGAAGGCGCGCCGATGCTGCCCGAACTTGAATACTATGCCGTCACCGAAGGACGCCTCCCCCGCAACACCGTTGAAATGAAAGAGAACCTACGCAAGATCCACTGGGGCACCTACAATTACAAGATCCAGACGAAAAAACTGACCACCGGCTACATTCCGCAAAATCCGTACGAACGAGAGACATTTCGAAAAGTGGCCAATGGTGAACTACTGAAAGACTTTGTCATTCTCGAACATCCGGGGACCAATTTCCTTGTCATGCCGGGCACGTTTCTGGCCCGCGTCGTCTCTGTCGCACGCAATCGCGAAGACGTCGACGAAGGGTTGTGCCAGGGCGTTGGCTTCATCCAACAAACCATTGTAGAGGCTGAATAACATGGAGCAATCATGCCACCACACCGACCGACCGATCAGCGATTGGGACCAATACACCGAAGCACTCTTTACCACGTTGTTTGCTGCCGGCGACAGCGTCACCACGGTGCCAGAAGGCGAACAACAAAAAGCGGCCCAGTTGCTGGCCGCGGCCCGGCAGACTGACAAAACGGATCCGATCCTCGATCTCTTCTCCTTTCTGCTCAATCAGGCCGGAGAAAATCGTCGCTCTCCGACGGCATTCGCCATCGACCGGCCCACGCTCGAGGACCTGGCCCGCAAGCATCAACAGATCGACGAGCATCTGGTCAGCATCGGCGGTCGGCTGACCCAGGCCCGTCCCATCGCCGTCGAGGCCAACCAGCGGGTCGACGAGTATCTGGCCGAAAAAGACACCATCGCCCCGAGCGGTATCGAGATCTGGGATACGATCCTGGAAAACCAGCAACGGATCAAAAAAGCCCTGTCGATGACCGACGAGGAATGGCACAGCTTCCCCGGCCAGATCCGGCACGCCATCGACTCCATCGACACCCTGGCCGGACTCATCGACCTGCCCGAAGCCGCTGTTGCCTCGATCACAAAAGTCACTGAAAAATACCGGATGCGGCTCACCCCCTACTATACCAGCCTGATCATGCCGGGCAGCGTCAACGACCCGATCATGCTGCAGTCGATCCCGACCGGTGAAATGATCGATAACGCCGGAATAGAGATCCCGCCGGTGGCGGCCGATCATTCGCCGGCACGGCTAATCGACCAGTTCTATCCTCGCGTGGTGACCATCAAGGCGACCAACATGTGCGCCATGTACTGCACCCACTGCCTGCGCATCGCCCATATCGGCCGCAAGGACCAGATCTACTCACGCGATGCATACAATGAGGCGCTCGATTACATCCGCTCCAACACCAGAATCAGAGACGTGTTGATCACCGGCGGCGACGCCTTCGTCCTACCCAATTCCATGATCAAATGGCTGCTCGAAGAACTCGACCGGATCGATCACGTCAAGCTCAAGCGACTCGGCACCAGGGTCCCGGTCACCGTGCCGATGCGGGTCGACGAGGAATTGCTCGATATCATCGAGGCCAGCAACGACCGCAAACCGATTCGGGTGGTAACCCAGATCAATACCGCCCAGGAGATCACCCCGGTCTCGCGCGACACCTTCCGCCGCATCTCGAAACGGTGTTTCACCGTACTGAACCAGGCGGTCCTGCTCAAAGGCATCAACGACAATCGAGTCAAGATGTGGAAGCTCTGCGAGACCATCCAGGAAGCCTATGTCCGGCCCTACTACATATTCAACTGCAGTTACCGCAACCCGCAGTTCACCCACTTCCGGGTACCGCTTGAGGTGGGCCGCGACATCGTCGAATCGATGTACGGCAATATCTCCGGCGACGCCATCCCGCGCTATATCGCCACCGCCGGCGGCAAAATTCCGCTGCATCGCAGCAATGTCGTGACCATGAACGACGACAACAGCTACACTCTCAAAAAGCCGTGGAACGGTCAGGAAGTCTCCTACCCCGATGCCGATCCGCAGCTCTATGCCAACGATCACTTCGCCTTTGCCGGCTACCGACGCTGATCCGTCACAGCGCAAAAACTCGACAGCCCCGCACCGTTTCCGGTGCGGGGCTGTCGTTCTTGCTTTTTTTACCTGAGAATCAAATCCCCGGGCTGGGCGGTTCTGCCGGAGGCTGCATCGC
>NPIE01006741.1_pt1 | contig 17020 bp, 16 predicted proteins | sample 8637661 | NCBI WGS metagenome assembly NPIE01 (sample SAMN07420842, study PRJNA396082) | bioreactor metagenome | isolation source: sample BA12 brine-fed electro-methanogenic bioreactor BA | place: Japan: Kochi | collected 2016-12-09 | reverse complement strand
GCAGACGGATCTGGTCGTGGCGGCAGCCGAGACGGGCAAGGTTGTAAACATCAAGAAGGGGCAGTTCCTGGCCCCCACGGATATGGGACAGGCCGTCTCAAAATGCCTCGAGGCGGGCAACGACAAGGTCCTTCTCTGCGAGAGGGGGAGTTCCTTCGGCTACGGGCAGCTGGTGGTGGACATGAGGTCCCTCTTCATAATGCGCTCCCTGGGCTATCCCGTAATGTTCGACGCCACCCACAGCGTACAGATGCCTGGAGCACAGGGGACATCCAGCGGCGGCGACAGGCGGTTCGTTCCTGTTCTGGCACGGGCTGCGGCTGCGGCAGGTATCGACGCCCTTTTCATCGAGACCCACCCCGATCCCGATTCGGCGAAGAGCGACGGTCCCAACATGGTTCCTCTGGATGCCCTTGAGCCTCTTCTTGAAAGGGTCATGGCCGTACATGAGGCCGCGTCCAGAACCGGAAGGGAGAGTTGACCCTGGACAGGATGCCGAAGAAGAGGGAAAAAGCGGAATTCAGCGACGAATACCTTCTTGAGACGGGACGGAAAGTCCTTTCCATGGAGGCCGAAGAACTTCAGCGGGCCGCCGCGAGGGTGGGACAGGAGCTCGTCGAGGCGGCCAGGGTGATACATAACTGCGAGGGCAGACTCGTGGTCGTTGGAATGGGCAAGTCGGGACTGGTAGGCCGAAAGATCGCCGCTACGCTGGCCTCTCTCGGAACTCCCGCCTTTTTTCTGCACGCCGCCGAGGGTGCTCACGGAGATCTTGGCATGGTATGCAGGGACGACGCCGGTCTTTTTCTCAGCAACAGCGGCCAGACAAGGGAGGTCCTGGAGGTGCTCCCCTTCTTTCGAAGGCTCGGAGCGCCGGTGATTGCCGTGACGGGGAATACTGGCTCAAGGCTCGCCAGGGACGCCGATATAGTCATAGATTCCGGAGTCAGGCAGGAGGCGGATCCCCTGGGCCTTGCACCGACGACAAGCACGACGCTGCAACTCGCCCTGGGAGACGCTATCGCAGGCATGGTAACCAGATTGCGGGGCCTGAAGGCCGATGATTTTGCCATGTTCCACCCGGGCGGTTCACTGGGGAAGAAACTGCTCCTCAGGGTCTGCGATGTCATGGCGACAGGGGAGCGGATCCCCTGCATACCCGATACGGTCACCGTAAGGGAGGCCCTTTTCGAGATAACCAGCAAGGGTTACGGAGCGACCATTGTGGAGGACGGAAGCGGCCGCATCAGCGGAATATTCACCGACGGCGACCTGAGAAGGCTGCTGGAGGACAGGGGGGTCGAGGGACTTTCCCTGCCCGTCAGGGAGGTAATGACCAGAGATCCCCGGACGCTGTCGCCGGACCGTCTCGCCGCCGAGGCCGTGCACATCATGGAGGAGAGGGAGATATCATGCCTGGTGGTCTCCGAAGAAGGAAAGGCAGTGGGCATGGTGCACATACATGAGTTGCTAAGGGCCGGGGTGATCTGACCTGGATCGGTGCAGTTACAGGCTTGTCTCCAGCGCTCTCTTCACGGCCGCATGGCCCTGGCTGGCCGCCAGGTACAGGGAGGGTTACGGCGAGAGGATGGGTCGCTATCCCCCTTTCGGGCCGGAAAAGGGAAGCCCCCTCTGGGTCCACGCGGTCTCCGTGGGCGAGGTTCAGGCCGCCTGGCCCCTTGTAAGAACCGCCCGAAGGGAAGGATGGGATTCACCGGTCCTGCTGACGACCATAACTTCCACGGGAAGAAAGATGGCCGAGGATCTCGTCGGATCCGACGCCGATCTTATGGCCTACTACCCCTGGGATGCTCCGTGGGTGGTGGACCGCGCCATAGGGAGGGTTCACCCCGTGGCGTTCGTGACGGTGGAGACCGAAATATGGCCCAACTTCATCTTCAACCTGGAGGAGCGCGGTATACCCGCTTTCATCGTCAACGGCAGGTTCTCGGAGAGGTCCTTTCTCAAGGCGATGAAAAGCAGGGATTTCTGGAGGGAAGTGCTTTCGTCCTTTCGCCTGATAATGGTCAGGGGTGAAGATGATGCTCTGCGTCTAACGGAACTTGGTGTTGAGCCGTCGAAGGTCGTCACCTCGGGAGACTGCAAGGTAGACGCCCTTCTTCTGAGGAGGGAGACATCACCAAGGGAAAAACATTCACCTGGGCCGGTCCTCCTGGCGGGTAGCACCCATCCCGGTGAGGAGAGAGAGGTTCTCGAGGCCTTTAGCCAGGTAAGGCATAAATTTCCCGGTGCCGTACTGATCATCGCGCCGAGGCACCCGGAGAGAGCTCCCGAGGTGGAATCCATGGCCCGTGAATACGGGAAGACGGGTTTCTACTCTGACAGCCTTGAGGAGAGGGATATAATGATCGTTGACCAGGTCGGAGTCCTGTTCGGCCTTTACGGTTCGGCCGATGGAGCCTTTGTTGGAGGTAGCCTTGTCCCGAAGGGTGGACAGAACATTCTCGAGCCGGCCGTCTGGGGCGTTCCTTTTGCCCACGGCCCCCACATGGAGGATTTTGCCCCCCACGCGAAAGCCCTCGCGTCCCTGGGGGCGTCGAAGCAGGTCAGGGGAGCAACGGAACTGGCCCGGGAGTGGGAGGTCATGCTATCGGGCAGATCATCCGACGGAGAAACTGGGAAAGAATATGTGGAAAGTCTCGGCGGGGCATCTGCCCTGGCGTGGGATCGGATAAGCGATATTTTGAAGGGCAGGGAGTGATAGAAGGTGGATTTCGGAATGCTCATGGCGGGGCGGGTACAGTTCGGCCCGGGGGTATCATCAAAAGCAGGAGAAATGGTCAGTGGAACGGGCGCGAAAAGCGCACTGATAGTGACCGACGAGACGATGGAACGGCTCGGAGTCGCGGAAAGAATAGCCGAGTCGGTCAGAAGCGCGGGAGTGGAGGTATCGGTATTTTCAAAGGTTGAGCCGGAACCCTCGGTGGAGACTACCGACGAGGCGGCAAAAGTTGCCAGAGGGATGAACGCCGGAGCGGTGATAGGCCTTGGAGGCGGCAGTGCCATGGACGTCGCCAAGGCCGTATCGGTCCTGGTGACCAACGAAGGCTCGGCGGCAAAGTATCAGGGTCTCGGTCTGGTGAAGAAGCCCGGAGTCCCCAAGATAATGATACCGACCACATCCGGAACGGGTTCGGAGGTCACCTTCACGGCCGTCCTCATAAGAAAGAGCGATGGAGTAAAGGGGGGTATCAACAGCGACTACCTCTACCCCGACATGAGCCTTCTAGACCCGGAACTGACAGTATCGATGCCTTCTCATGTCACGGCTTCTACGGGAATGGATGCCCTCGCCCACGCCCTTGAGGCATACACCAGCCTCAAGGCTTCCCCCTTCAGTGATATTTTCGCCGAAGAGGCCATGATAAGGATCGGCAAATGGCTTCGGGTTGCTTCCCTTAACGGACGCAACATAGAGGCCAGGGGCGAGATGATGCTGGCAGCACTTTTCGGCGGTGTCGCCCTTGCCAACGCAGGCGTTACGGCATGCCACGCACTGGCATATCCTCTTGGAGGTATGTTCGGAGTGCCCCATGGGGTCGCCAACGCCCTTCTGATCCCACACGTTGCCAGGTGGAACGCCATGGCATCGCCGGAGCGCTTTGTAAATGCGGCGGCTTTTCTGGGTTATCCCCAGGAGGAAGGGGAGCCGGAGCACGTGGCAGCCATGTTCTGCTCCGAGGCCCTTGCGGAACTCTCTGACGATCTCGGTCTTCCCGAAACTTTGGAAGACCTCGACGTCGGCATCACTGAGAAACATTTCGAGGAGATGGCGACAAAGGCAATGGGAGTTGCCAGGCCCATGGAGAACAACCCGCGAGTCCTGACAAAAGAAGACTGCGTGAGAATATACAGGGAGGCGATGGAGTAATGCCCGGATTTGAACTGTTCGACCAGAGGGAGATAGACGCCGTAACGGATGTAATAAAGAGAAAGATGGTCCACAGGTACTCTTTCCAGGAAACCAGGAACGATATCTACAGGGTGGAGGAGTTCGAAAAGGCCGTTGCGGCAAAGTTCGGCGCGAAACACTGCCTCGCCGTCAGCAGCGGCAGCGCGGCACTTTACGTGGCCTTGAGAGGCCTCGGTATCGGCCCCGGCGACGAGATCATAACATCACCTTTCACCTTCATCGCCAGCGTGGAGGCCATACTCGAATGCGGTGCCGTACCGGTGCTGGCCGAGATCGACGAAAGCCTCAACCTGGACCCCGAATCAGTGGAGGAACTCATCACGGAACGCACCAGGGCCATAATGCCCGTGCACATGTTCGGGGCAGCGGCAGACCTTGACGCCTTTGTCGAGATATGCGAAGAGTATGGGCTCTGGCTGATTGAGGATTCCTGCCAGGCCATGGGAGCCACCTACCACGGAAAATTTGTGGGGACCTTCGGGAAGTGGGGCCCCTACAGCCTGGATCCCTACAAACTTCTTACAGTGGGTGAGGGCGGCCTCATCGTCACCGACGACGAGGATGTCTATCACAAAATGGAGTACTACCATGACCATGGCCACATCCATGACTACTCCATCCCCCGCGGCGCCGAAGGTAAGGCCTGCCTGGGCTTCAATTTCCGTATGAGCGAGATCCAGGGTGCTCTTGGCCTCGTGCAGCTCGACAAACTGGACGGAGCCATTGAGAGCCTCAGGAGTAACAAAAAGAGGATCCTAGAAGGGGTGGAACTCCCGACAAACGTGAATCTCAGGGACCTTCCCGACCGGGAAGGTGAGATAGCGACACAACTTGTGCTGCTTCTGCCCGACGCGGAATCGGCGAAACGCTTCCAGAAGGCCGCCGGTGACGCGGGCTGCGGATGCGGAATACTTTCGGGCAACACCTGGCATTACGCCAGGCATTGGGAGACCCTCAGGGAAGGCGCATACTACAGCCGGATCCGATGCCCCTATGACTGCCCCTACGCAGAGGATGTTCCCCTTTACAGGCCTGTGGAGTGGCCCAGGACTCATGACATCCTTTCCCGCGCCGCGGTCTTCGGCATGGACATCTTCATGGACGATCTGAAGATCGCCTCCATGCAGAAGGCCATAAGGGCGGGGCTCAAGGCCCTTTAGTATTTCGGCATGAACGGAGGAGCGGGGCCTAAGGTTGTTTTCGTGGTCTTTGACGGTATTCGGGGGCACGAGAACCAGTCTGAGGGCATGGCCTGGTGGCTGTCGGAGATTTGCGGCGCGCGCCGGGAGACCCTCGAGATCCCGAAGATCAAGGGGTGGTCCCGTTTCCTTTGGTACAAGGTCAGATCCCGTTCTTTGAAAAATAACGACCCCGATCAATGTCGTAACTGGCTTTCCGGGATTCCTGAAGGGGAAGACCTCCTTCGCGAGGTGGAGAAAACCCTTGAAACTTCGTCTGTTGAAGCAGAAGGGGTGCTTTTTCTCTCCGCCGGGAGCTCTGCCGCGCCGTGGTGCCTGGCTCTTGCCAGGATCCTCGGGGGCATGTGTTGCACGATAATGACCCCCTCGATCCTCGGGACGGAACCCTTTGATTTTGCCATCGTTCCGGAGCACGACTTTCCCATATCTGCATCAAACACCCTGGTGACAATCGGCGCCCCCAACATGATCCGTCCTGGTCTTCTCAAGGAAGAATCGGCCAGACTGGCACGAATGTTCCCTCCAGCCAAAGAAGTCAGATGGGCCATACTGATCGGCGGAGATGATGCGAACTATACCCTCTCTCCATCGTGGGTTAAAAAGAACATTCCACATCTTCTGGACCGGGCCGAAATGTCCGGTGCCGACGTCTACATCACTACGTCCCGAAGGACAAGTCCAGCCGCGGAAGAGGCGGTCATATCCGCGATTCAGGGGAAAAAATCCGTGAGGGCACTTATTCTGGCTTCCCGCGAAGAATGGAACCCCGTCCCCGGCATGCTTGGCTTCTGCGGGAAAATCTTTTGCACAGAGGACTCCGTTTCGATGATATCAGAGGCATTCACGGCAGGGTGCGAGGTCGAGATACTCAGGGTCGAAAGGCGAAGAGGCATTAGCGCCCTTCTTCAGGAGGCGACCCGATGGCTGGTATCGAGAGGTCTCATTTCCCGAAAGTTCCTCTGGGGTGTACCACGTTTCGATATGATGATAGGCTCCTTTGGGCGAATAGATGGAAATGACTTCAACGAGGCCCGCAGGGCGGCGATGTGGATGATAGAGGAGTGGGGCGTCTGAAGATCGCGCAGATACTGCCGGAGTTCGGAGAAGGAGGCGTCGAGCGCCACGTCCTGTGGCTATCGAACGCCCTCGCTGAAATGGGACACGCGGTAACCGTCATAACCGCGGGAGGTAAACTGGAGGAAAAGCTTGATCCCAAGGTTGCTCTCCTTATACTGCCCGTTCACAGGAAAAACCCCTTCACCGCAATTTATTGCGCTGTATCAATTGCCAGAAGGGCAAAAGAAAGCGGTTGGGATATTCTTCACGCTCACTCGAGGGTTCCAGCCTGGATAGCCTGGTGGTCGGCCAGTCTTTCGGGTAAACCGTGGGTGGCTACGGCCCACGCCCAGTACAGCCTCAACGCTGGTCTTATGCCTTACAAAAAGGCCAAAGGTGTCATCTGCGTAAGCAGGACCGTACGGGAACACCTTGGATCTTTTCTTCCGGAAAAAACAGAAGTTATCCCAAACGGCATTCCCCCGGCAAGAAGAAAGTGGGAGGGGAGAGGTTTCCCTGAAAACCCCAGGTTCCTTTTCGTGGGCAGGCTGACGAGACTCAAGGGTCTGGACGTCGTTATAGAAGCCCTTTCAGGTCTTGTTGACCGGGAATGGACCCTTGACGTTGTGGGAGACGGCCCTCAGAGAGAAGAACTTGAAGCAAAGGCCAAATTGAATGGTCTTGATAAGAAAATAACCTTCCATGGTTTTCGGGAGAATGTGGAGGACTGGATGGCTGAGGCCGGTTGCCTTCTCTTCCCCTCGATCCAGGAAGGAATGCCCCTTGTTCTTATGCAGGCAATTCAGGTGGGACTTCCTGTGTTGGCATCAGATATTCCTTCTGTAAGTGAAATTGTTCAGTCAGGGTGCGGTCTTTTGTCACCCGGCGATGTGCTGAGATGGAGATCGACATTAGAAAGTGTCCTTACTGGAAGAAACAAGACCAAGGTAAATGATGCCGGACTGGTGAATTCGGATATGAAAATGGCTGCTGAAACGGATTGTTTCTATAGAACGATTCGATAGAGGCACTTTGGGGTGGTTGGCTGACCATGAAAAATTTAGTATCCGATCTGATGATCACGGGCGGATGTGGTTTTATAGGATCAAACCTCATAAGGCATTGCCTTATGGAGGGTATCCGTGTAGTTAACCTGGATAAGCTTGCCTATGCGGGGAACAGATCCTCCCTTTTCGATCTGGAGGAGGATCCGGATTACATTTTCATCAAGGGTGATATTTGTGACTCAGAGCTTGTCGGGTCAGTTCTTGCTGACAATCAGCCATCTGCGATCCTCCACCTTGCAGCCGAAAGCCACGTGGACCGCTCCATCGACTCACCCGAGGAATTTATCCAGACAAACATTGTGGGGACATTCAGACTTCTTTCTGCCGCCCTGGAGTACTACAACGACCTGGACATGACCGGAAAAGGACAATTCCGTTTTCTGCATGTCTCCACCGACGAAGTTTTCGGATCACTGGGCCCCGAAGGGCATTTTAAAGAAAGCACACCCTACGACCCGCGTTCACCATACTCGGCATCGAAGGCATCCTCGGATCACCTGGTCCGTGCTTTTCATCACACCTACGGCCTCCCGGTCCTTGTCACCAACTGTTCGAACAACTACGGCCCATACCAGTTCCCGGAAAAACTCATCCCTCTTGTCATCAACAGTGCCATCAGGGGCAAAGATCTTCCCCTCTACGGTGATGGAATGAACATAAGGGACTGGCTCTATGTGGAGGACCACTGCGAGGCACTAAGGCTGGTACTGGAAAAAGGTCTGCCTGGACAGACCTACAATATTGGCGGCAACTCGGAAAAGACCAACATAGAGATAGTCAGGACTATTTGCCGTATTCTTGACGAACTGTGCCCAAGAAAAGATGGAAAGAGTTACGAAGATCAGATCACCTTCGTAAAAGACAGACCCGGCCACGACCGCAGGTACGCCATAGATCCCTCGAAGATATCGAGCGAACTGGGATGGAAACCCGAAAACACTTTCGATTCCGGTATCAGAAGGACCGTCGAATGGTACCTGGAAAACCAGCAATGGGTCGAAAACGTTCTTTCCGGCAAGTACCGAATGGAACGCCTCGGATCTTTAAAGGGAGGAAAAAGGGTATGACGGAAAAAGGAATCATCCTCGCCGGGGGTTCGGGGTCGCGCCTTTATCCGGTGACCCTGGGGACAAGCAAGCAACTTCTGCCCATCTACGACAAACCAATGATCTATTACCCCCTTTCGGTTCTTATGCTTGCCGGCATAAGAGATATCCTAATTATCACAAGCCCCGAAGACCAGTCCAGCTTCCAGCGACTTCTTGGCGACGGCAGCCAGTGGGGTCTGCAATTCACCTATGAAGTCCAGCCCGAGCCCGGAGGGCTGGCACAGGCTTTTCTTATAGGGGAGGAGTTCCTCTCCGGGGATCCATGTGCCCTTGTACTGGGTGATAATCTCTTCTATGGCCAGGGTCTGACTGAAATCCTTCAGAAGGCTGCAAGCCGGGTCCATGGGGCTACCATATTCTGCTATCCCGTAACTGATCCCAAACGCTACGGAGTGGTTGAGTTCAACGACCAGGGTCAGGCCGTCACCCTGGAAGAAAAACCTGATAAACCCCGTTCCAATTTCGCGGTTGTGGGTCTCTACTTTTACGACGGCACGGTGGCTGAAAGGGCCAAAAGGCTCAAGCCCTCAGGGAGAGGAGAACTGGAGATCACTGACCTGAACCGCCTTTACCTTGAAGATGGTTCTCTAAAAGTTGAGATCTTCGGCCGGGGTTATGCCTGGCTGGATACGGGGACCCACGACAGCCTTCTGGACGCATCCAAGTTTGTCGCAACCATCCAGAACCGGCAGGGTTTCATGATCTCCTGTCCCGAAGAGATAGCCTGGAGGAAGGGTTACATTGATACTGATCAGCTCCATTCTATAGCAAAATCCATGAAGAACTGGTACGGTGATTACCTTTTCCATTTGCCCCTTTCAATTATGAAAGGTTTTGCAGAAAGGACGGTCTAGTCTTGGAAAGAAAAAAGTTGCAGAAGATACGTACTATCGGGGGGGATATTTTTGTTTTCGAGGGTCATCGTATCGATTTCCAGATACGCCGTGTCTATTTCACGAAAAACGTTCCTGAGGGGGAAACACGCGGCCATCATGCCCATAAAAACCTCGAGCAGGTACTCCTGTGCCCTCATGGCGCTATTCAAGTGACCCTTGATGATGGAAAAGGAAAACCAGAGACCGTAACGCTGAAAGACCCCGAAGAAGCGATATACGTGGGCCCCGGTACGTGGCATAAAATGAAATGGCTTGAGAAGGGGAGTGTCCTTCTTGTATTGGCATCGAAAGAATACGATGAGGACGACTACATCAGGGATTATGGAGATTTTATCAGGTTTAGAGAAGAGAGGGATAAATTGCTTGAAAGCAGAGAGTGAACCATCCGGTTTTTACGTTTCTGTTTCTCAACATTTGAAAACATTCTTCAGGTATCCAAGGCATTGCCTGAAGTCCGTATTTTTGCGGATAGGATTAACTTTTACTCCAACCAGGGTGATCCTGGGAAGAAACTTTACCCCCGGCCAAAAGATCAGGTTTTCAGGGATGGGGACAATTACCGTCGGAGAGGGATGTTCTTTAGGGGCCAAGGCAGGAGGAGGGTTTTGGAATTCCTGTTGTGAATTACAAGCCAGATATTCAGGTTCAGAGATCGTTATCGGGGATAACGTCCGGAGCAACAATGGATTGATCGTTATCGCAGCTGAAAGAGTGGAGATAAAAGAAGATGTTCTGATAGGTAGACATGTTCAGATTTCCGATTCGGACGCACACGATATAAACCCTGAAAAAAGAAGGAGTCATTGTGGTGGATCAAGGCCCGTGGTAATCGGGAAAAACGTCTGGATAGGCAATAATTCAATAATTCTTAAAGGTGCGTCGATCGGAGAAAACTCAATAGTTGGTGCTGGATCTGTTGTTACGGGTAAACTGTTCCCCCCAAATGTAATTATTGCAGGAAACCCTGCAAGAGTGGTCAGGCCGATCGATGCAGCAACGGGAGAAAAACAGGTTGAATAAAAAAAAAGTTGTCTTTAACCGCCTGGACCTTCTTTATAAACAGAATGAATATGAATACGAAGAAGCAGCCCTTCGGGTTTTGCGTTCCGGATGGTACATCATGGGGCCGGAACTGGAATCGTTTGAAAGGGAGTTTGCGAAATATGTTGGAAGCAGTCATTGTATAGGAGTCAACTCGGGACTTGATGCATTGACACTGGCCATCAGGTCGCTGCGCATTGGTCCTGGCGACGAGGTCATTGTCCAGGCAAACACCTACATTGCCAGCGTGCTCGCTATCACCGCCAATGGAGCATCCCCGGTTTTTGTGGAACCGGACGAATTCCATGGAATTGAACCGGAAGGAATCCGGAAAGTAATTTCCCGAAGGACAAAAGCAATTATGGTTGTCCATCTTTACGGGCAACCCTGCAACATGAATCTCATTTCAGGAATCGCGCAGAGTTCGGGAATTCCTGTGATCGAAGATTGCGCGCAGTCCCATGGGGCCACAATTGCTGGCCGGATGACCGGAACTGTCGGTTCGATAGGGTGCTTCTCCTTCTACCCGACGAAAAACCTGGGAGCCTTCGGAGACGGGGGGGCGGTTGTTACAGATGATCCAGTCCTTGCCGAAAAGATAAAAACCCTGAGAAATTACGGAAGCAGGGTGAAATACCGCAACGAAACAGAAGGCATCAACTCTCGACTTGATGAGATACAGGCTGCTCTTCTAAGGGTGCGGCTCACTCACCTGGAAGATATCCTGACCGGGCGGGAGAAGATAGCAAGGCAATACCTGGATGGTATTGCCAACCCCTTTTTAGAACTTCCCAGGATACGCGCGGATTCAAGACATACCTGGCATCAGTTTGTGATCGAATGCGAAGAAAGGGACTTGCTCCAGGCCTGGCTGGAGGTGGAGGGAGTCCAGACCCGGGTTCATTACCCAATACCGCCACACCTTTCAGAGGCTTATGCATCCCTGGGTTTCTTCAGGGGTTCCTTCCCGATCACGGAGAAACTGTCAAAAACGGTCTTGAGCTTGCCTGTTTACAATGGTTTGAGTCAAGAAGATGTCGCTTTCGTCATAGAAAAATTAAACGCATTTTGCCCCTAGTCGAGGGTAACATCCTGGTTGGTATTGCGAGGCACTCTTAGCAGGGATTCCTCTGATCGGTTAAGCCGATATTCAGGCAGATCTGCAGTGCTTTTTAGAAGCCTTGCCGGAACTCCAACCAGAACTTCGTTCGATCCGGCGTCTTTTGTCAACAGCGACCCGCTCCCGACTACCGAATAGTCCCCCACGGAAAGCATCTCGAGGATGGTGGCCCTGAGGCATACATCGGATCCTTTGCCAACATTGACATAGGACGATATCATGGCTCCATCGGCAATGTGAGAAAAAGGCCCGATACTGGAGTCGTGTCCCACCGTAACACCAGAGGCCAGAAACGAACAGCGTCCGATTTTTGCGTCGCAGAAAAGGAAGCAGCCTGGAGATACAATGGCTCCAGGCTCCAAAATAACGCCCGGTGATAAAAAAGCAGACGGATGAACTATGGTCAAAAGCCGGTCGGAGGATACATTCATCCTTCTCCATGCTTTTTCCCTCAGGTCTCCGTGTCCTATGGGGAAGATGCCAAAAACGAATTTATACCCTCTCTGAGCAAATTTTGGGGCATCCTCAAGTCTTCCTACCACAGGCAGACCTCTCAAAAACCTCGTATCATTTTCCAGAAAAAGGTAATCGTTCAGGAAACCCTCAACATTCCAGTCATATCCGTACCTGGTTCGCATATCTTCGATACAAGACCATATATTGCCCCCGGTACCTTCTCCGCCTGCTATCAGGATCTTCTCCAGAATTTATACCCCCAAACCCGCAATGGATAGGTTAATTCTCTATTTTGGAAAAAAGTTCTGAAAGTTCTCAATTGCTTGCCTCTGGTATAGGTTGAAACGCACCAAAGGTCTTAATAAAGAAAGAAAGAAACTAAAAAGCTTTTCGAGAAGGGGTCGTCGTTCGAGAGCCATGGATATTTTCTTTTTGTTGGCCAAAGCAGCGGTCTTTTCAATGGGGGAAAGAAGTGAATAATTGGGAATAACTATATTATCGATAATATGCAGGCAGTCTTCCAGGAATATCTTTTTTAACTCGGGGAGATGGTCTCCGGAGTTTTTAAGTCTGTAGAAGACAGCGTCGAAATCATAATAATCCAGGCTTATCCCATTACTGGTTGCCTTAAGCCACAAGGTCCAGTCCTCCAGGTATTTCACCGAGAGGTCTTCTCTGGAAATATTTTGGTAGAATGATCTTCTGGCGAACAGTCCCGGTGCCGGTACAGGGTTTCCGGAGGCCAGGATGCCGAATTGCTTGCCAGGTGTCAGAGAGAAGAACTTCTTTGCTGTCTGCCTTGGTTCGCAGAATTCGATCTTCATCGGGTTGACATCTGACCTGAATCCCTTTACGTTTCCAAAAACATTGTAACTGTCAGGGTGCTCAGAAAAAAACCTTGCTGCATTATTCAAGGCCCCCGGAGCCAGAATGTCATCCCCCGCCAGAACCTTGATCAAAGAACCACCGGATAGGCTGATGCCCTGGAAAATATTCTGTAAGATCCCGAGGTTCGTTCTGTTTTTGTGATATGAGGATTTTTCAAAAAGCGACCCATAGCGGTTGATCCATTTCTGACAGACTTCGGCGGTGTCGTCGGTTGACGAATCATCGCAGATAAGGAGTTCCAGAGGAGAATAATTCTGGACAAGGGTAGAATCAAGGGATTGCGCGATTATTGAAGCTTGATTGAAGGTAATGACGATAATCGAAAAAAGCGGTTTATTCAACGTGGGCCCTCTTTTCTGAATTTTGGTAAGAAATGGAATAACACTGTCAGATCATGATCTGACATGGCCATTGTAACCGAAAAAATGGCAGAATGATATTATTAAACTTCACAGTTGTCCGAAACAAACCGGGCGAAAGTTCTTTGATTGAAGATCCATCGACATGGCAGGTGAGGAGTTGGGAAAAACAATAATTAGAACCGGAAAAGGAATTTGACTGGAATGGCCTGGAAGATTTACCATTCGGCCTGTGTTATTTTTGTCTAGAAGATCTGTGTTGGTATAGCTGTATCTCCTGGTTGGGCAAGGTGCTGAATTATTCTCAAATAGCTCTTTTGACAAGTCCGGACATGCTTGATCTCGGGGAGGATGTAACGTTTTGGATAAACTGATAATCAACCTGGCTCCGACAGGAATAAAGCCATGCAAATCTGATAACCCGAATACCCCCTTATCGCCCGGAGAAATCATAAGTGACTGCGTGGAATGCGCACGGCAAGGGGCCTCAATATTTCATCTGCATGCCCGCGAAGAGGACGGCAGTCCTTCATTCAAGAAAAGTTGCTACCAGAGAACAATTGAAGGGATTCGCAGTCATGTTCCCGATGCGATCATTTGCGTTTCGACTAGTGGCAGAGTCTATGGAGATCTTTCCAAAAGAAGCGAGGTACTGGATCTGGAGGGCGATTCCAAGCCGGATATGGCTTCACTTACATTGGGCTCTCTCAATTTCCTGCGTGAATCTTCAATAAATCACCCGGAAACGATAGTGGCTCTGACAGAAAAAATGGAGGAACTCGGGATCATGCCCGAATTGGAAATATTTGATTTTGGGATGATCGATTACCTGAAATGGCTGACAAGAAAGAACATCCTGAAAGCCGCAAGGTATGCGAATATTATTCTCGGCGCTCCGGTTTTTCACCCGATGGATCTGTCGCGCCTTCCCTTGATGGTACGAGAGCTGCCAGAGGGTTTGAATTGGGCTGCTGGCGCTATTGGCACAGGACAGATCAGCGTTAACACTATGGCAATAGCTATGGGGGGACACGTCAGAACAGGGCTGGAAGATAATCTTTTCCTGGATAACGAGAGGACCCGGTTTGCCGATAACCTGGAATTGACAAAAAGGATTGCCGAAATATGTCGTCTTATGGGAAGAGAAGTGGCGACACCGATCGAGGCGAGGCAAATTCTAGGTATCAGGAAAAAATAACCTTCAAGTCTCAAGTTTGGACCTTTCCGAAGGATTAAGTTCATAATCCGGAATATCAGATATTCTTTTAACCATCCTGGCGGGATTCCCCAAATAAACCCCACTCTCAGTCGCATCTCTTGTTAAAAGTGAACAGCTCCCTATCACAGAAAAATCAGCCACTTTGACCATATCAAGGATAGTGGAATTCAGGCAAATATCCGTGCCCTGTCCAACCCTGACATATGAGGAAATAACGGCTCCATTGGAAAGATGGCAAAAGGATTCGATCTCCGAGTCGTGTCCGATAGAGACATTGTTCCCAACAAAGGAACATTGCCCTATCCTTGATCCACTGAAAATGCTGCATCCCGGCAAAAGGATCACTCCGGGTTCTACTTTGGCGTCGAATGCTATAAAGGTTCTGGGATGGATTACTGAAACAAGGCCCTCGACAGGAATGTTCATTTTTTCAAAAGCTTCTTTCCTTGTTTTGCCGTGTCCTATGGGGTGGACAGCAAAGACGAATCTATAGCCATCTTTAAAAAATTTCAGTGAATCGTCCAATTTGCCTACGACCGGCAATCCTCTGATCTTCCTTTGATTTTCCGCGGAGAACAAGAAGTCATTCAGAAAGCCCTCAACCTGAAATTTCGATCCATAGTCTCTTCTCATGTCCTCAATGCAAGCGAGGGCGTTACCGCCTGTGCCTTCTCCCCCAGCAATAAGGATTTTTTCCAAAATAACCGCCTCCTTTGGCTCCTGAAACGAAAACCGTAAATCTGCTGAAATCCCTCAAAAAAGGTTTAAAGGTCATGAAATCCACCAGATCCATTCTGAAAAGAAGATACCCTCTATATTCTATAGTCAAATGAGAAGTTTAACTGATAATTTCTGGATTATCCGAGAGGGTGAATCAAATGGTATTATAAAGTTGTGCAACCCGTTCAGGGCTTGAATGCAGGGGCATTCTAACCCCTGGAGATCTTTAGACCTTTCCAGTCAAGACAAAAAGTCTTTAACCTGGAGTATCCTAAAAAATTGTTCAGAAAGGGATAAAAATGGGGGACAGGGAAAAATACTTGAATTATGCTTCGATATCACTTCTATCAGGCTTTTTCGCGCCCATCTGGGGGGTAGGTTACGTAATACCTTTTTATCTGGCCTTCCTGTTTTTCATTTACAGAGGCAAGGGATTTCAAAGCCTTAACAAAGTGTTTTCCAGTGAGGCAATTTTGCCCGTTACAGGTTTTCTGGCGCTATTTGTTGTTTCCGTTCTTTTTTCTTCCATTGTCCATACAGATGCAAAATGGAGCGGCGAGGACGGTTTTTGGGTTTCTCTTGCGATCGGTGTTTTCTTTCTCTCAGGTTTTATTGTCGGGAATCTCGCAGATCATTGTTACTTGCTAAAGATCATAAAACGGATTTTTCTAGCCGGCTTTTCCCTTATTATTGCAACTACTGTATTTACCGGTTTTGAAGGTGCTGTATGGGCAAATACCAATGCAGTTACTGCCACTGTTCTTATGGTAACTGGAGGGACGACGTGCTTGTTCTTCAGTCTCGCTCAAACTGCTTCACCAGTCAAGAATGGTCTTGTTTTCTCTTTGGTTGTGTCACTTGGTCTATTTTTTTTGGCGTTCATTACAACTTCTGATGCTGCCTTGCCTTTGATGTCGATATTTTTTATTCTTATTTTCTTCCTTGCTCATAAAAACAGGTATGCACTTTTTATCTGGGGTATCATGGCTGCAGGAATGATCATTGCCTTGTTGCTTTTTGTTGAGTTGGACACCACGTCATTTGAGATGTTAAAGGATAGCAGTGATATCCAGAGGTTCCTGAGTTTCAGGCCCCAAATAATACTGCAATCTCTGGCTGTAATAAACAACAACCCCATATTTGGTATAGGTGCGGGGAGTTTTATGAAGGGGTTTGAATTTGTCGCTTTTCCTTTTCCGGAAAATATGGACTGGTTTGGACACACTCATTCGATTTTTCTCCTTTACCTTGTTTCGAGCGGTATCGTTGCGGGCATGGCTTATGTTTCTGCCCTGTTTTTTTCAATAAGAATGATCCTGGCAGGGTTGCGGGAAGAAAGGTATGCCCACTTTGCGATGCTTTCGCTGGGAATACTATTTTTCTATCTGGGTTATGGGCTGGTCGAGGCCACACCTGCCAGCAGGGAACTCGTCCCTTTGGTGTGGGGGAGCATTGGCTTGCTGGCAGGAGTATATGCGACAGCGGAATCATAATTGTTGATATGTCCGGTGGATGGTGCCGCCTCAGGAAGCCACTATGATACATGGCTCTATTGCATTCCTTTCAGTTCTCTCCAGAACAAAAAGGTTAAGGGTTTTCAGGTTATGCCTGCGGTGGTTTTTGGTTTTTTCCGGGATTTCTCACTTACAACTTTGGCCATCCCTATTTTGCAGAAAAATCTAACAGTTTCCATTTTCTCCGGTTTTTGATTATTCCTACCCTGATCCGCTGCCATCCCAGGGCCGTAAGGATAGCCAGTCTATGAAATCCGTCAACCACATGGAATCTTTCGCTTGAACACAAAAAGCCGTTTTTTTTCCTCAAAACAAGTATCGGAAATTTTGATGAGGAATATCCATAGTTTAAAACAGACACGATCAGGTCGACATATTGCCTTGTACTGTGATCTTGAGGATGCAGTTCCCTATAATGATCATAGCTTTTATACCCTGATAT
>NPIE01013694.1_pt1 | contig 17039 bp, 18 predicted proteins | sample 8637661 | NCBI WGS metagenome assembly NPIE01 (sample SAMN07420842, study PRJNA396082) | bioreactor metagenome | isolation source: sample BA12 brine-fed electro-methanogenic bioreactor BA | place: Japan: Kochi | collected 2016-12-09 | reverse complement strand
TTTAAAATTTTTTTTCGCTAACCCTCAACACCAATAAATTTTAAAGTCTCAATAAAAATAGCAATCTGAAGAATTATTTGTTCTTAATTGATATCAAAATAACTCTTATTTAATTAGCAGTTCTTTTAATTCTGGATGGATTTTAGATTTTATATCCAATTCTTCCATAGCCACTCCATAGGATTCATAAATTCTTTTAAATTCCACCCGTATCATGCCCCGGAATGCATCATATCCCATTACCCGGCCATAGTTATCGGTAATGGCAGAAATCAAGATGGATAAATCATTGATCGAGTTTTCCACCCGGTTTTCAAGAGGATATTTTTCTAAATTTTTTCTTATTTTATCAAATTCTAAAACAGAATTACTTTTAACATCCACATCCTCAAGAAGTTCAGGACATTGATCCAGAGGTAATGATTTTTTTAACATCCCCCGGGCAGGGGAAACTCCCATAATTTTACTAGCACCAATGGACATGGCCAGCAAAATTGATTCATATATATCTATAATTAACTCTGATTTTTCTTCTAAATCTAAAGGTATTACTACCTCATCAGGCATTTCTGGAAATGATATTGGTGGTTTTATTACCGGTATATCCATAACTGCTTCTTTTTCTTCAATTTCAATCGAGGCATCTTCTGTAATTTCTGGTTCTTTAAACTTAGATTCGGCCTCTATAGTTTTATCTTCTGTAGTTTGGATAGGTGTATCAGTTATACTTGTTTTTTCAACAGGCACCTTATGTGAAGTTTCTAAAAGGTTGGAATATTCCTCAATAGATTTATCTTCTACCATTTCCTTTTCCATTAATTCTTCATCAGAAATAGGGGATTCTATTTTAGATTGAGAAGCAGTAAAATCATCTCCCCCTGGAACTGCTGTTTTTTCTTTAATATCGGACTCTTTAACACTAACCGGCGGCTGAGAAATTAATTCTTTTTCATCCACAGAAGAAATCGCATCTTCAGATTTCACCGGAGCTGCGCTGATTTTTTCAACTTTAGGGGCGGTTGTTAATTTCAATGATTTAATCTCTGGCATTTCCTGTATTTTCAAGGCCAATTTTTTGGAAGTTAACATCACCCTTCCTATACTGGCCTTTTTATTGGTTAAAATTAGTAAATGTGCTTTTTTTAAACTCAAAAAAAGTGCTTTTCCCTGGGAGGATTCTACCAGTATTCTCTCCCCAGTACCCTGCCGGGTGTATTGAAGTAATTTAAGAGAGGAATTACTTATAATATTAGCCATTGATCCAAAAAGGGAATCATCCTGGGCAGGCAGGTCACTGTATAATGTATCTCCCTGATTATCCACAACTAAAGTACCTTCCACACCCTCAATTTTTTTAAGAACACTTAATTTTTTTTCTAATTTATTTTTAAGAGCGGAATAATCCATTTCAATACCTGCCGGGCATTATAATATTCAGTGATAAATAGGCCATAATCATCATATGATATATTATTTTTATTTACAGTATATGGAGTGGACTACTTATAAATATAATATGGTGGAATTGATGGCCCACTATTTTTTTTACAGTTCTGAAGTAGATACTAATTTACAGTGAGTTATCCACGCTGCGTTACTGGTTCCTGCCGGGTGGCAGGTTATTAACATTAAACGGGGTTCTCCGTCTTGGGAAAACTTAACAGGATTGGTGCGGTAATCCCAGCGTATATCATCACCGGTGGATACCACCTGGTAAACATATTTTTTGGAGAGAATTTCATCCTGGATAATAACCGTATCTCCCACTTTTAAACTTGTTATATATCTGAAAGGGCCAGAATAAGTAGTTCTATGTCCTAAAAGCCCACAATCTCCATTACTTCCAGGCATAACACTTTCAGTGTAGTGGTAAACAGAGTTATAGGCATTCACGGTATCGCTTCGGATCATGACATTCAAATCTAAGCGGGGTATAATGAGCCTGCCCAGGATGGCGGAACCCCCTGCTCGAGATTCTGCCTGGGGAGTAATATCTGGATCTAAAAGATCCCGCGGTGCATTTTTATAATGTTCCAGGCGGGCCTGTGAACTTTTTAATTTATTAAAATCACTATAGGCAACCATAATGATACTGCAGCATACTAGCAGACATATCAGGATTATGACTACAGAAATCAAGCGGGAGTTACGCATTTTCTTCTCCTAAAATTTTCTTTATCTCTTCAGCCATTAAAGAACGATATTTAGATGTTTTCCATGGATCATTAGTCCAGGCAGTGATTAATATTTTTACACCTACATCTGAAAGTTCTTTTATCATCATCTGTGGTTTTTCTTCAGTTAAAACCCAGGGAAAGGCAGATATTCTCTTTTCAATGGCACTGGCTAATTTTTCCAGATTAGTATTATAGGAAACGGTTACATTCAAATCCACTCTTCGGCGATCCATTGAAGTGTAGTTAGAGTAGGGATTTTTGGAAAAGGAGGAGTTAGGTATGGTTATAACGCTGTTATTGGGATTGGTTATGGTGGTGGTTCTAAATCCTACTTTTGTTACTTTACCCTTTTGATTTGATATTTCAATGGTATCTCCTACTTTAAAACTTTTATCCATCAGGATTAAAACCCCGGATATGAAGTTAGATATAATATCTCGTGATGCAAAACCTACTGCCACACCAACAATTCCTAAACTTACTGCAATAGCAGTAATATCAATGCCTATCTCTTTTAAAATAACACTTAAAGCCAGAATACCTATCCCATACTTTACGATATCCTGCAAGACCTGAATAACCGTCAAATCCCATTCAAATTTCTTACCAAATCTCTTTATAAAAAAATAAAACCATCTGACTATTAGAATGGAAACTAAAATGATTATAACAATCACAACAATGTCTCGAAAAAGGCCATTTACCTCCATTTACTTCACCTTCACTACCATAAGATCCTCGGCCACCATAGAATTTTTAAAGATTTCTTTAGCAGACTTCTCCAGCATTCTAGATTTTTTATACCGGGTACTGATATGAGTCAGGATTAATTTTTTTGCCCTGGCCTGGAGGGCAACATTTGCAGCATCCTGGGCAGTGGAATGGCAGGTCTCTTCTGCTTTATCCGGGCTATCTGCTTGAAAAGTTGATTCATGAATCAATATGTCCGCATCCCTCGCTAAATCGATTAAAGCATCGCAGGGTCTAGTATCTCCAGAATAAACGATTTTTATTCCCTTTCGGGGTTCTCCCAGGACATCTTCCGGTTTAATAATTTTACCATTAACCTCGACACTGGTGCCAGCATGCAATTTACCAAAGTCAGGCCCAGGTTCTATACCCAGCTCCAGGGCCTTTTTTCTCAAAAAACGCGGCTTTTTCTTTTCAATAATTGAATAAGAAAAATTGGGAATACTGTGCTCTGTTTTAACACACTCAATAGCGTATTCCTTTTCATCGATTAATATACCACCATCAATTTCATGAACTTCAATATTAAAATTAAGGGTGAAATAACCCAGATTCATTATAGAATCAATAACCATTGCTATGCCTGGGGGACCATAAATATTAAGTTTCTCTTTTCTTCCTCTAAATCCCATAGACTGGATAATTCCAGGAATACCCAGGATGTGGTCTCCATGTAGATGGGTGATAAAGATGTTATTCACCTTCATGGGGCTGAGTTTTAGTTGAACCATTTGTCGCTGGGTCCCTTCTCCACAGTCAAATAATATTATCTCCCCAAATGCCTTTAAAGCAATAGCTGAATGATTCCTATATTTAGAGGGAACTGCAGAGGATGTACCTAAAAATATTAATTCCATAATTTTGACCTGTATTTAATTATTTTAAATTTACTTTTTATTATAATTCCTTTTAAGAGATTTAATAAACTTCTTACTCTAATTTAGATAAGTTCTATAAATTCTTTTTACCATAAAAGTTTATATCTTCTGCATAATATAATCTTTAAGGCGATGGTTATGAAAAATACGCTAAGACAGATGATTAATGATGATATTGGCTTCGAAGATTTAACTACTAATGCACTTATATCTCCGGGAATTAAGGCCAGAGGTGAAATAATATCCCGCCAAAGTGGAATTATTGCTGGTGTTGATGTTGCAAAAGTAATTTTCAAGGATTTTAATTTAAAATGTTCCTCTACTAAAGAGGATGGGGATATAATATCTAAAGGGGAATCAATATTAAATATGAGTGGTAGTGCACGTTCTATTCTAACATTAGAACGTACTGTACTGAATCTAATGATGAAAATGAGTGGAATTGCTACACTAACCTCTAAAATGGTCGAAAAAGCAAGATCAGTTAATGAAAATGTAAAAATTGCAGGTACTCGAAAAACAACTCCCGGACTTCAATTTTTTGAAAAATCAGCCATAAAATTCGGTGGGGGAGATACCCATAGATTCAGATTGGATGATTGTATTTTGATTAAAGATAATCACATTGCACTTTTAGGAGATTTGTCCCTGGCCATAAAAAAGGCCCGAAAAAATGTGAGCTTTACTAAAAAAATTGAAGTTGAGGTTGAAAATTTAGAAGATGCATTATTAGCAGCTAATATGGGAGTAGATATTGTAATGTTAGATAACATGCCTCCTAATAAAGTAAAATTAGTTATAAATGCATTAAAGGAAAATAATTTAAGAGATAAGATTATTATTGAAGTTTCAGGAGGTATAACTCCCGATAACCTGTTGGATTATGCTGCCACCGGGGTTGATGTTATCTCCATGGGCTTTATTACCCACTCGGCCCCCAGCATGGATTTAAGTTTGGAAATTCTGCATTGATTTTAATGCATGTTCCACCTTTTTTACTAATACTTCTCTCCATTACCTGCAAAAAGATTTATAGTTATTTACTTAATTTAGAATATATTTATATAGATTCGTATTCATAACCTATATAATCACCAGAAAAATCTAATTTGGAGGAATACTATGATGGAAATTAATGATGAAAGGCAGGATCAAGAATTTAATAATGAAGAAATAGAAGATAGGGAACAATCTTCTGAAGAGTTAAATGAAGAGAAAATAGATGATTCTGAAGAAGAGATTGAAATTGTAGAAGAAGTAGAAGATTTGCCTTTTGCTAAAGCAGAAGTAGTAAGACTCATGAAACAACACTTAGACCGGGATAAAATGATCCGGGAACGGGTTAAAGTGGAAATGAACAAATTCCTGGGCGAAGTTCTGGAAAATGTTTGTGCACAGTTAAATGAGTATCCCTATACCACAGTGGAATATGAAATGCTCAAAGAATCCATATATCCTTATAAAAATATAAAAAGAATCAATCAGGAAAAAGAAAGGATTTTAATGCACTTAGAAGCTATTAAAGCAGATTGCAATGCATTGAGTATGGATGTAAAACGGACTTTAAAATTAAAAGAAGTTGATGACGAAGGTGAAGACGACGACTTTTATGAGATTCCAGAATAAAATCTCATATTTTTCCTTTTAAAAAATTATTTCACTTACCATTAACTGCTATCTATTTCATCAGGGGATAACGTAAAAAAACCTGTTTTTAAATTCTTTATTTCATCTTCTTCAAGTTTTCTATGACTTGCTTCCTGATGCATTATGCTGCTTTGGCCAAAAGGATCTTCTAATATTAATTCTACTTTTTTTTCTCCTTTTCGTACTTTTTGGAGTTCTTCTAAAATTATTTTAGCATTTTTTTGGGATTCATCATCTTCAAAAAGATTCATGGCAGTTTTCACTGCTTTCTGGAACCTATCAATTACTCCTTCTACATTGGAGACATATCCCAATGATTTAGGGCCTGGTTCAACCTTAAGTCCTAATTCGGGGATGCTAAGGGTTGCTGATTGGGATTTAACTAATCTAGCACTTAATTTAGTGGAATCAATTTCTATTGAATATCTAACCGGGTCTTTTTGATCCAGACAAATTACATCAGAGTGTTTATATCCACAGGAACTACATAGTAAAGTGGACTCCATAATTTCCCCAAAATAAGGTACTTTTTCGGTGCGGGTAATGGCATCCATACATTTTTGCCCCTGGCAAATTGGACAATCCATTTTCATTTTATTCAATCTTCTCCTCTCCTTAAATAAATATCCTCTTTAGGTATAATAATCTGCTTAAAATATGTAAATAAATCATAAACTATCAAAATAAAATATAAAAGATTAAAAGTAAGTAATTTAAGGATTGGGCTTTTTTAAACTATCTTTTACTTAAATCTCCCTCGTAAATGAAACCTTTTTTGCGTAGCTCATTTATCATTTTATCCAGAGATTGTTTATCTGGAGCACAGATTTTATGACTATGTATATTATCAGAAAGGTTGTATAACCTTTCCAGATCATTTTTTCTTTTGGGGTTACTATTGAGCATATCAATGAATCTCTGGGCATCTTTAGGGTCGTAAATATTTACTTTTCTTTTTAAAGGTTCAGAGAATCCGGGTAAGAAATAAGATACATCAACAATTCTTCCATTGTATTTGGTGAGTATGATATTGATTACTTCTTCTAGAAAATCTACAGAGTGCTTGAAAATAATAACCTTACAATTTTCTTTAATTATAGATAACATTCTTTTAATGGTGCAACCGATTTCAGTATTATTTATTACTGGAACATTATTTTTTCGGGCTTGAGAAGCCAGGAAATTATGAATACTTCGATTTTCTTTGAAATATTCCAGATGTTTCCCACCACGCTTTATCTTCATGGCTCTTTTAACGAACCTTTCTTTGTGGATATCCTCATCTGCTGATAAAATAAAAAAATGTATGGATGCTTTATCCTTGAATTTATCAATATTTATGAGTCCGGGTACCAGGTGCACCCCTTCGATAACCACATCATCAAAGTCATCCACGGCACGCTTGATAACTTTTTCAATAGCTGGAATAACAAAAGAAGCATGTTCTTCAAATCCAGCATTTATCAATCCTTCGTCATTCTCCTCAAATTTTTCTTTCTGCCTTAGAGTAGTGTAAGCATCATAAGATGATTTATGGAGAGCAGGAGCATAATCTGGTCCAATTATCCCCCTGACAATTTCTCGGATGAAATCAGTTTCTATCAGATGTTTTATTCCTAATTCTTTTGCCAATTCCGACGCAATTGTGGATTTTCCAATACCAGAAGCACTACCTATCAAGATTACATATGGCTTTTTCAAGCTTTTACTTCCTTTAGATTTTCTAAAAACTATTCAGGTATATTAATTTAATTTTAAGTTAATAAATCTTTTACTCTTTCTGAACTTCTCCTCATTTCAATACGAATGAGTCCCAGATTTATATCTATATCAGTTATCACCACTAATATTCCTTCGCCAGCATCTATCATCAGAGTCTTACCTCTATTTCCCTCTATCATTACTTGTTCTAAAGGTTCATGCTTCATTTCTTCTGCAGATCTCTCAGCTGTACCAAAAACAGCTGAAGACATAGCTGCAACCAGTTCCGAATCTATATCAGAAGGCACTTCGCTTTCTATAATCAAACCGTCTTTTCCAACAACCAAAGATCCATTTACTCCATTGATCCTACCTAAATCTTTAAGTATTCTTCCTATCATAATCTGCCTCCATCTACAACTTGATTATTTTACCTAAAGTATATATGCTTTAATCATTTATTAAATAAATAAGTAATTAAAGTTTCTATTTAATCTCACCAAATACTTAATAAGGAGTGATTCTTTGTACGTTGTATCTTCTGTTGAAGAACTTCAAAAGCTTAACCCATTTATTGTTATTGGTTGTGGAGGTGGAGGAGAAAAGTTCTCTAATTTTGAAGGAGTGGAAACGGTAGGATTTGTCGACGATGATCCTAAAAAACATGGGAAATCTTTTTGCGGATTCCAGGTAGCTTCTAATTTACCAGATTTATTCAATGAAACTTCAGCTAAGAGTGTAGCTATAATGCTTCCTATTGGTGCAGAAGGTTCTGCATTGAAATATGCGGTGGAGGCTATAAATAGTGGAAAGAATGTGGTAACTTCATTTAGATCACTTCCTCTTATGGAAAACACCTCTCTTTTGAAATTCGCCAACCAGAAAAAAGTAATTGTAAAGGAGATCAGCCCCCGACTGGATGTAATTGAAAAAATTTTCGGTATGGCTCCTTCTAAATGCACTGAAATTTTACCAAAAATTAATTATCAACATAAATCTCCGGTTATTTATATTGGAGGTACTTCTCAGGAATGTGGAAAAAGGACCACTACTCGTTTATTGGGTAAAGAAGCTCATGAAAGAGGGTTAGAAGTTGGAGTAATCTCCACAGATGAAATGGGCTTAGAAAAACCTGCAGACTTGAACTTCCGGGCAGGAAGCCTTTCGGTTATGGATGTGGCTTCTTCTTTAATGGGTTCAATTAAATATCTGGAAGAGAAAAAAGACCCGGATATTATCTTTGTGGAAAGCCAGGCCAGCTTAACTGAACTGGGAAATCCCCATCCTAGGGGACTATCAGCAGCCATATTAATCGGATCCATACCAGATGCTTCTATTTTATGCCATCGTCCTAACCACCCCTATCGTAAGCCCCGGGGCATTATGGAGGAAATAAAGGCCATAGAATCTGTTGAGCCCACCAGTGTTTTAGGGATTTCTTTAAATTTAAGAGATTCTGATGAAGAGGGGATTTTAAAGAGATATGAGTCGAAATATTCTCTCCCAACAGTGGATGTTAAAAATGGAGGATGCACAAGATTACTGGATGTAATTATGAATTATCTAGGGGAGATTAAAAAATGAAGGACGTAATGGATTTTGTTAAAAAAAACCTGGGCCTAGAAGAAGAAAATGAAGAAAAAAAGGAACAAGATTCTATTATAGTTCCTGAACATTCATTTTATGAAATTATTCTGATGAAAGCACGTACTATTGATGACATTGATTATGTGACAAGCCAGATACTCGAGGAAAAAAATCCAATAATACTGGATTTGAGCCATTTGGAAAAGGAAAGTCCGGAAGATTTTCAAGTAGCAGGCGAAAAACTAAAAGCACTTCGAGTAGAATCAGGGGTGGAAGCAATACTTCTTTGTAAAAATGGTAAAAATATAATTGTGGTGACTCCTCCTGAGATTAAATTAATCCGGAAAGACTAATATTTTTCAGGACTTAACTAATCAAATATACTTACTCTGAGGCATAAAAAATGGAATTACCAATTACCAAGCCATCTCAAGTATCTTATGCTGATGAACTTGAATTATCCAAATTATTAGAAAAATTAACCGAAAAAGAGCATAACGGTTTTATTAGGGTTACCCATGGATCTGAAGAAGGGTATATGCTTTTTAAAGATGGAAAACAAGTTGCAGCTTCTTATGATCGCCATTTGAAATATGATGCCTTAGAGAAGATTAATTATGCTATGGAAAAAACAGATACTTTGATAGAAGTATTTGATTTAAAAAAAACCCAAATAGATTATTTGATTGATTTAAACAAGGTATATATGTTCGATATTGGAAAAAAATCCATTCCTGAGAAACCACCTGAAATGACGAGTAATCCTTCACAAGAAGAATATTTTAATCCCAAAACGGCAAGCTACCGGGAACCAGTATCTGATGAAGAGAAAGATGATGATTCCACTGAAGTTATAACTAATCCTGAAACTAACTCTGTGGAGGATATAAATCATGAAATAGAGGAAAATAATTCCATTAAAACTGATAATGATGCCACTGAAACATTTGAAAATCATTCCTCCCCCATAGAAAGTAATTCAAAAGCAGGGGCTTCAAATAATGATGAAGTGGATATGGATTCCAAAACCTCTTCTGATTTAAAAAATGAAACTTTAAAAGCCACCCCTCAAGAAAAATTAACTCCGGTAGAAAATATAAAAAACCCCCTAAAATCTGAGGATGATTCTTCTCAAATTTATCCCGGGGAAGAAATTACATCTGAAGAAGAATTAATCTTAGAAGAAGAACCTCCCGAACCTCAAATACCCATAGATCGTGCTGAACTTATGAAAAAATATGGTTTAAAGGATGTGGAAGAGGAGGAAGTTGATAAAGTTCTTGAAACCTATAAAGGTGGAGAAGTAAGTATTGAAGATCTGGAAAAAATTGAATTAACCCTGATGAATAAAATCAAAAAATCAGTTATGGGCATTCCTAAAATTGGAGGGACAGAAGTTATGGTTTTTTTGGATAATACTAATGAAATATCTGGGAAAATTAATATTATCTGTGAATATGCATCTAAAGGCATATTTTCCCGGTTTATGGGGGATTCTAAAGATATTAAAAATTTAAAGTTTCATATCTCTGAAATAGTCGAAATGGAAATAAGAAAAAGCTTCCGGGAATATCCTCAAATTGTGGAGAATTTTGAGATAAACATAGATATTAATTAATTAAAAATAACTATAATTAAATAGGATAATGATGAATTAATTTTATTAGTATGATTATTTATTAGGAGGAGTAGTATTGACCCGGGTTATAACCATTGCATCAGGAAAAGGTGGTGTAGGAAAGACAACCATTACTGCAAATTTAGGTGTAGCATTATCTACCTATGGTGAGAGAACTGTGGTTCTGGATGCAGATATTGCCATGGCTAATTTAGAACTTATTTTAGGGATGGAAGGAAAATCAGTAACACTACACGAAGTATTGGCTGGGGAAGCATCTATAGAAGATGCAATTTATGAGGGCCCCAGCGGTGTTAGAATTGTTCCAGCAGGTATTTCTCTGGAAGGCCTAAGAAACGTTAAATTAGACCGGTTAGAAGAAACATTATCCCGACTAATAGAAGATACGGACATTCTTTTAATTGACGCTCCTGCGGGACTGGAAAAGGATGCTCTGGCTGCTCTGGCTGCTGCTGATGAATTAATTCTGGTCACCACACCGGAAGTTCCCTCCATAAGTGATGCATTAAAAACCAAAATAATTGCTACCAAATTAGGAGTAAATATTCTGGGTGTGGTAATTAACCGTGAACAACATGATAAAACTTTTTTAACTGTTGATGAAATCGAAACCATACTCGAAGTTCCAGTTATAAGTGTCATACCTGATGATCCAGAGGTAAGCCGTTCTGCTGCTTTTGGAGAGCCAATAGTTATTAAAAATCCTAAATCACAGGTAACCAATTCTATAATGAAACTTGCAGCAGACCTGGTGGGTGAACAATATCATCCTATTGAACCAGATAAGAAAGGAGTTATTACCAAGCTTATCGACGGACTTATGGGAAGAAGATAGGTTTTTTATTTTTCATTATATTTTTTTTAGTTATTCAGGTGACTTATTTGTCTGTGGAAGTTATAAGCATAGGAACCTGTAATATGGATTTTATTTTGAAGGTACCTCGCTTTGTTGAAATAGACAGTGAAATGTATATTGAAACAATTAATACTTCGCCTGGTGGATCTGCTCTTAATTTTGCTGTTAATCTATCTAGAAATGGCATTAAAACGGGATTAATAGCTCGTCTGGGAAATGATGATTATGGGAAAATAATTCTAAGCAAAGTTAGCAGGGAAAACATGGACATTTCCCGTTGCCTGACCATGAATGATCAAACCGGAATGGCATTTATAAGTGTAGATAAAGGTGGGAAAAGATCTATCTATTCCTTCATGGGAGCCAATGCAAAATTAAATCTTTTAAAAGAAGATATTGATTATATTAAATCCTCTCCCTTTACCCATTTAACTGGTGTTTACTGGGAGGTGGCTTATGATGTGGCCCAGTACGCCCCAAAACTATCCTTTTCTCCTGGATCACTTTTATCCTCCTATGGGGTGGATAAATTAAAAAGAGTGCTAAAAAAAACTGAATTATTATTTTTAAATGAGAAAGAGGTTAATATTTTAACCGGGGAAAAAACTTATGAAGGTTCTCAGTTACTTCTAGAAGAAGGGGTTAGTAATGTGATTGTAACCCGGGGAAAAGAGGGAGCCATAATTTACTCCAGGGATAATACCATCTCTGCCAGTACAAAAAAAGTAAAAGCCTTAGATACAACTGGAGCGGGGGATGCTTTTGCAGCAGGATTTGTTTTTAAATGGTTAAAAGGAGAAAAAGAAGAAAAATGCCTGGAATTTGCAAACCAGTCTGCATTTAGATGTCTTAACATATTAGGGGGGATAAATTAAATTGAGAAAAAATTAGCTGCATTTTCATATGAAACCTGATTGATCTCTTTTTCATCAAAATTTTTTAATTTCATCAAGTGCACAGTTTTAGCTACTGCTAAAGGATCTGATGGAGAAGAACTGATATCACTATTTAATAAGAATTTTTCAGATCCATAATCCTCTAAAATTTTTAAAGCTTCAGGAGGGGTCATTTTTTCAGGTTGAACTGTAAGGCCCAGCATAAATTCCTCTTCAATCACATCATCCACCATACTAAAATCAACATGATCTAAAATTACTTGGCCCGGATTTATGTTTTCCTGCATAAGGGATATGGTTTTAAGAGAAACTTCCTTTTTATTGCTTCGCGGTGTGTGCACAATCACCCTGGCTTTTAAATCCTCTGCTATTTTTAACTGTTTTTTAAATATATTTATTTCTTCATTTGAAGCCCTTTCAAGTCCTATTTCTCCCAGGGCCACCACTGAATCTTCTTTCAATATTTGGGGTAACTTTTTTAAAATTTTTTCATAGTCTGCTGAAATACTGCGAGGGTGTATTCCCAGTGCAAGGTACAATTTTAAGCCATTTTCTGCAGCCCTTTTAACGTCATTGTTCATTAAACGATAAAAATGGTCGAAAACTACCTCTGAACTTGTCATTCTAAGGGGATCATGGGCACAGCTTATGGCAGTGTCCACCCCGGAAATAACCATTCTTTCAAAGTCTTCATAAGGCCGGGTATCGGCATGTATGTGGGCATCAATCATATCATCACCTCATAACATATAGATGGATAAAAGGATAATAATATCCTAATAGTTTTTAAGTAAGTTATGTAAAATATATTTATTCTATCTAAGGTGAATCAAATGACTGATCTGGAAAATCTTTTCAACTATTATGACTTTGTTCAGGATGATTTGAAATTTATGATTAAATCCAGGATACGCTTAAATATTTTAAGCAGCATCACTGAATATCCTAAGGCCATGAAAGAAATAAAAGAAGAAAATGACCTGAGCTTTGCTGCAATTTCCAATAATATGAAAAGACTCTTAGAAGAAAACATGGTAATTAAAATCGAGGACAAGTACATTATTTCCCAAATCGGGCTTTTGAAATTGTATTCACTAATGGACTTTCTGAAATTAATGTCCACCACTAAAAAATTTGAAGAATTATGGCTCAATCACGACATGGGAGGGGTACCTGATTTTCTTTTGGAGGATCTGGGGGCTTTGAAAGATTCAGAGTTGATAAAAGCTAATTATGCAGATATTTACAAAACTCACACTAATTTTAAAGAGCTTTTAATCAAATCTCAGGATGTCTGTGGTGTTTCATCAATTTCACATCCAGATTATATGGGAATTTTTGAATCTATGTTAAAGGGAGATGCAAAGGTAACTCTTATTTTCACCAAAGAAATCGTAAAAAAAGTAGTGCTTTCAGTGGATTTTAAAGCTCTTTCTAAAGTAATTTTAAATAAGAATCTAGAAATTAGGCTCTATAATGGTGAAATACCTGTAGCATTTACTGTTACTGAAAAATTTATGTCTCTAGGTCTTTTTAATTGTGATGGGAGCTACGATCAGAATAGAGATCTAATAAGCACCGAAAAAAGCAGTATTAGATGGGGTAAATCCTTATTTGAATACTACCATCAGAAATCAGAGCCCCTTACCATAAAAAATCTTGCTAAAATTGTAATGTAGGGTGATGTTGTGGAAATAGACTTAAAAAATAATTTCTTAGAAGAGGACTATGAAGATCTGAAATTTTTGCTGGTTTCAAACATCAGGTCTAAGATCATAATCAGCCTTAAAAAAGGCCCTAAAAAATTATCAAATATTAGAGAAGATACAGAAATTTCATCTTCAACCATTTTACATGGTATAAGTCAATTAGAAAGCCGAAATTTGGTTTCTCGTAGTGGAGAATCATATTTATTGACGTCAATCGGGAATATAATTTCATTAAAATTAATAAATTTAATTAAATACTGGCACACTATAAACCTATTTGAGAATTTTTGGAAAAATCATAATATAAATGAGATTCCAGTGGAATTTTTAAGGACACTTGATGTGTTTAGCAATGCTTATATTATTGAATCCACTAAAGAGAATATAGAAAACCCATTTACTACTTATTTAGAAATGATAGCTGATTTGAATGAATTTAAAGCTATATTACCAATTTTTTTCCCCAGACATCTGGATGCCATCCAATTTATGATAAAAAATGAGCGAAAAGTGGAACTTATATTAACTGATGAAATTTATAATTCTCTTTTACAACATTTTAGCAAAAAAGAATTCACTAAGAGTATTAAAGAAGGCAGATTTAATTTGTGGAAAATTGATCAGCCCATTAAATTAGCATCAATGTTTTCTGATAATTTTATTAGTCTAGGATTATTTTTATTTAATGGGGAATATGACCCTTCAAAACTACTCTTAAGCCACGATAAAGAAGCCATAACTTGGGGTAAAAATCTATTCGAATACTACAAAGAAAAATCAGAAAAAATAGATATTAAAAATTTATAAATCACCATATAATGATTTTAAACTTTCAAATTCTATTTTAGATTCCTTTAAATCAGATACTATGGTGGGTATATCTGCTATAGGTATTCTTATTTGTTGGGAATCATCTCTATTACGTATGGTGAGAGTATCTGAACTTAAAGATTCATGGTCAACAGTTAAGGCAAAAGGAACACCTATCTCATCAGAACGTGCATACCTGCGCCCTATGGTTCCTGAAGAATCATATTCGGCAATGAATCCCAGCTCTCTTAAGCTATCCTTTATATCCTGAGCAAGATTTGTTAAATCTTCCTGGTTCAAAAGGGGAAAAACACTAAGTTCCACCGGGGCAATATCCGATGCAAACTGGAAATAATTTTTATCTTCCTCTTCTTTAAAACAATGGAGAAGTACGGAATAGACAATACGATCTATTCCAAAGGAAGGTTCTATTACATGAGGGAATATTTTTTCACCTCTGATGGTTTCATCCACTTCCTCAAATTGCAGGTGTTCTGGCAGAATCTGATACTTTTCTTCTAATTCCACTTCAAAAAACCCATTTTTCTGGAATGATTTTTTTATTTGTTCTGAATCAGCTTCTTCCAAAAATTTCATCAGGGCAGGGGCCTGGTTTTTAAAAGCAGGGCCAAACTTCTGCATGTTTGGTTTAGCTATAATTTTCTTAATTTTCACTGGTTCCGGATACTCTATAAAAACCTTCAGATCTTCACTGCTGTAATCACTATGGGACCTTAAATCGTAATCGGATCGGTCTGCTATTCCAATAATTTCTATCCAACCGTACCTATCAGTTTCTACTTCAACATCCCAGCAGTCTATGGCATAATGGGCCATCTCTGTGGGAAGATGTTGTCTGAATCTAAGTGCGCTATCAGGTATTCCTAATTCTCTTAAAAACTTTTGAGCAAGATATAACTGATATATAAGCATTTCACTGGATACTATTTCCTTTTCATGGGCTTCCTGGGCGGTGATGGTAATACTTTTTTTATCACCCATCTGGCTGGTAGCAGGATATAAGTTAAGCTTTTGTTCTTTTATTTTTGAAAAACGGGGATGAGACTTGTCCTGGGGGTTTATGAATATTTCTGCTTCGGCTTGAGTGAATTCACGAAGGCGAATAACACCCTGACGGGGAGATATTTCATTCCGGTAGGCCTTACCCAGCTGTACCACTCCAAAGGGCAACTTGTTACGGAAAAATCTCAAAAGGCGCTTAAATGGTATAAATATCCCCTGAGCAGTTTCAGGCCTCATATATCCTATCTTTTTACCTTTAGCTCCAATTAAGGTTTGGAACATTAAATTGTAATTCCATACCTTGTTGAGGTGACCTCCACAACGGGGACATCTTATCTTATTTTCAGATATTTTCTCGGTGAGGATTTGATTTTCTAAACCCTCCACATCCTCCCCGGTATGCTCTTCAATTACATGGTCCGCCCGGTAAACATCCATACAATCTTTACATTCGGTCATAGGATCTGTAAAGTGATCTACATGTCCTGAAGCTTTTAATGCTTCTTCGGGCATGATAGTTGGGGATTCGATTTCATAAAATCCCTCCCCTACGATGTAATAATTTCTCCACTTATTCATTATCTTATTTTTGAGAATAGCTCCCAGTGGACCATAATCTACAAATCCAGCTACTCCTGAGTAAATTTCAAATGAAGACCATATAAATCCTCTTTTTTTAGCAACATTCATGACCTGGTCATGCTTCATTAAATCATCTCCCTTAAACTATAAAATTAGAAAATTGATGGATAAACATAATAAATTAATAAATACTTCAGGGGCTTTTCAGCTCATAATCATGCTTTATCTTACTTGTTTCAGGCCTTTGTTGCCCCATATATTTACTATCTCTATCGGGATGCCCGTAAGGCTTTTGAGACGGAGAAGTCATGGTTTCAAAAACTATCTGACATACTCTCTGCCCGGGATACAGCGCCACTGGCATTTTACCAATATTGGAAATTTCAAGGGTTATTTTACCCCAAAAACCAGGATCAATGTAACCAGCAGTAACATGCATGGTAATTCCCAGCCTGCCCATGGAAGACCTACCTTCAACTCTTGCCACCAGATTTGAAGGGATTTTAACTGTTTCGTAGGTGGTAGCCAAAGCAAATTCTCCAGGATGAATAATAAAAGAACCTCCTTCTTCTATATGTATGGATTCCATGTAAGACTCAATATCGGACTTATCCATAGGATCAATACAGGGCTTTCTTATTATTCTAAAACCTTTAAATTCACTACCTATTCTTAGATCTACTGAAGAAGGCTGTATTTGTCTTTCTGGATCTTTTAAAGGATCAATAATTATTAATTCTTCTTCTAAATATTTTTTGATATCTATGTCACTAAGAATCGCCAT
>NPIE01004209.1_pt1 | contig 17039 bp, 12 predicted proteins | sample 8637661 | NCBI WGS metagenome assembly NPIE01 (sample SAMN07420842, study PRJNA396082) | bioreactor metagenome | isolation source: sample BA12 brine-fed electro-methanogenic bioreactor BA | place: Japan: Kochi | collected 2016-12-09 | reverse complement strand
CTAAGTACACTAAATCATCAAGTGTATCTATCTACACAAGTGACTCTAAGCTTTTTTTTGCGTGTATCGATTACTTAATCCACTAATTTTTAAAAAAGTCTTTAAAATGAAATTTAAAAAAAAATGGAAATAATTTTTGAAAAAAAATTGTAACACCTATCAAATCTATCCCATAGGGGGCGGTTTGATAAATAAGGATAACAGGAACCCTACAAACAGGAGTAATGCAGTTGACAGGAAGGCAAACTGCATTCCCTGGGCCCCAGAGTAAAGGGTGAGACTGAGGAGGTTGTGATCCTTCTCTATGCTGGTAGCATTGGGGTGTATCACCTGGTCCACCCAGGAGTAAATATCCTGGTTCAGGATTTGCTGGTCCTGGTACTGAGGGTACTCCACCGGGAGGGAACTGACCACACTAAAATAGACAGCTATGAAGAAGATAAGCCCAATCAGGACCGTTCCAATGGAGGATCCCACGTTGTTGAAGGTGCTGAGAATCCCCGAACCATCCGCGTACTGGGACTCATCCAGACTGGAGAGAATGATATTGTTGAGATTGGGAAGGGCCAGTCCCAACCCCGCTCCCAGGATAAAGAGGCCAGGGATAAGATGGTACATGGTTAGATTCACATAATCCAGGAATACCATGTACAAGGTTAAAATGGCCACCATGGAAACCACAAAACCAATAGACACCATGTGGTTGTGTTTCAGGTACTGGGTCAGCTTGTTAGCGCTGAGGGAGAAAATTAGACTCCCCAGGGGTGCCGCCAGGAGTATAAGGCCAGTGGTCAGGGCATCGGTCTGCCAACGGGTCTGCACGTAGAGGGGAACCAGGTAGAAGATACCGGCCTGGATCAGGGCCATGATCAGTATGGAAACCACCCCAAAGGTGAAGGGACGACTTTTGAGGATGTCCACATTCATGAATGATTTTTTACCCTGCCGGATGAGCTTCCTCTGGTAGAAGAAGAATATCACCAGGAGAATGACTCCGGTGATGATCATGGCCATGGCCACCGCAAATCCCACCGGGTTGATAATAGTCCCGGCATAGTTAAGCCAGGTGTAGGGGGTGTTTAACTGGAGTACACCAATGATAACGATTAATATCCCTGCTGCCGAGAGAAGGGCCCCCTTGATGTTGAGATCCGACCACTGCAGCACCTGGGGTGATTCAGTGAGGTGCCGGGACAGGAGGAGTATAGCCAGGACCACGATGGTTTCCAGTCCAAAACCCCATCTCCAGGAGTAGAAAGTGGTGAGGAACCCTCCCAGGAGGGGTCCTATGGCCACGGATACCGTGAAGACCGTGGCGGTGAATCCCAGGGCAAAGGTCCTCCGGGGTCCGGAGTAGGTGGAAGTGATTATGGAGGAAGTGGCAGGTAGCATGAGAGCTGCCCCGAATCCCTCAATAACTGACCATCCCAGGAGCAACATGCCACTATTGAGACTGGTGGCAGCAATAACCGTACCAATACCGTAAATAATGGCCCCGGTTAGGAAGGTCCTCTTCCGACCCATTACATCCTGCATTTTAGCCCCGAATAGGACGAAACACCCCATGACCAGAGTGTACACGGCGATTATAGACTGCACATTCCCCAGGGTGGTGTGCAAATCCTTCACCAGGTACATCATGGCCACATTCATAAAGGTACTGTCCAGCCCAATGATAAACAGAGACAGAGAAACAACAAAGAGAACTGCCCACCCAGTTTTAACCTCATCCACCATTAAAAACACCTTTTAAACATTGTAAAAACCCCTAAATTTTCATCAAAGCTTTGAATTTCATCAAAACCAATTATATTTCATCAAATCCCCAAGATTCATCAAAACTTTAAGATTCCATAAAACTCTAAGATTTCATTAAAAACCTATTAATTTTCATTAAAATCCCCAAGATTTCCTTAAATTATTCTATAAAATTTTATAATCCCTCAAGATTTTATTAACACTAAATCCCCCTTCACCCAATACTTATTCCCGGGTCAGTAATAATAAACCTTTCGAATTTGGGATACTCTTTTGAGATACTCTTTTTCTCCAAGGGTCTGGAATGAAACCATGAGCAAAATGAAACCATGAGCAAAAAGATGAAGCCCTACTTAAAAAGAATTCAAATAGTTTTATAAGATTTTAGGGATGTACTATAATCTAAGTAATTTTAACCTGGAACTTATTGTTTTAGAGAGTGTTAAGTTTTAGCGTGTGTTAAAAATTTTTAGAGTATGTTTTAAGAAAAATTTACCTTGCCAATAAAAAGGAAGTATAAGTGCAAGAAAAATTTTTACATCGCGTAAAAAAAGGAAGGAAGTATATTAGTATGAACTGGAATGGAAAGAACGTCCTCATAACTGGGGCCAATGGATTTGTGGGCTCATATCTGGCTAAAGAACTTTTAGATAAAGGTTCAGATGTTTATGGTTTTATAAGGCCGGAAGATATGGTGGCCATGGAAAAGAACTTGATTGATAAGGGTATTAAGGACAAGTTGAAGATGCTGGAGGGTGATCTGGGAAATATATCCTCCCTGGCCAGTGCCCTGGACCATTCCCAGCCCGATGTGATCTTCCACTTGGCAGCCCAGTCCAGTGTGGAGTTTTCCTTCCGCCGCCCCCTGGATACCCAGGATATCAACACCATTGGTACCGCCAATCTCCTGGAAGCCGTGCGGATCAAGGATGTTGACGCCAAGATAGTGTTTGCTGGTTCCAGTGAAGTGTACGGTATGGTCATATCCTCCCAGGAACAGTACCAGCGTGCCCTTGATTCAGGTAAGACCATCTTCCCGGAACCGGAGAGGATCCCCGAGTTACCTATCAGTGAATCCAACCCCCTGCGTCCCATGTCCCCCTACGCCGTGTCCAAGGTTTCTGGGGATTTCCTGATGCAGAACTACCACCACTCCTACGGCCTGGATACCGTGGTTTCCCGGGCCTTCAACCACGAAGGGGCCGGTAGGGGTATGATGTTCGTGACCTCCATCATAACCAACCAGATCATGAAACTGAAGTACGGTGAAACCGACCGGATAACCATCGGCAACCTCAATGCCTGCCGGGACTGGTCACATGTAACCGACATAATCCACGGGTACCAGGTACTGGCCAGTAAGGGACGTGCCGGTGAAGTGTACAACCAGGGATCCATGAGAACCAACTCCGTCCTGAGCTACATACTCCTGGGACTGGAAAGGGCCGGATGGAACATAAACCAGATTGAAACCCTTAAAGGAGATGACCAGAGCAAGACCATCGACAACCCCACCGAACTGGTAGATGACCCTATCTTCGGGGTTAAGTTCGACAAGACCAGGGTGGACCAGATGATACTGGAAAACCAGCTGGAGTACACCATCCAGGATAAGGGAATCAGGGTCACCACTGACCAGGGACCCCTGACCATTGAGTTCAACCCCGACCGGTTCCGACCATCAGAGATACCATTACTCCTCTGTGATAACCAGAAAATCCAGAAGATAGGTGCAAAAATTGAATACAGTCTCAGTGACGTGATCCAGGACCAGCTGGACTATTTTGACCAGAAGGAGAACCGGGTTTAAATAATATTTGCAAAGAAGGATAATTATATTTTTTTCCTTCTATTTTCAAAAATACCGTAGTGTTCTGAGTAATCAACGAGACTATCTGGATCTTTAAGTAATAAAAGTGACTTTCTGGATCTTTTTTCTTAATATAATAAATTTAATAGGTTCCATTTTCTCTATAGGGCTTGAATGTTCTCAGATATTCTTTGAATAATCTGTCCCGAAGACAATATTTACCACGACTTTTCTTTATTATGAGATTCTTGTTTACCATGGCTCTTAACCAGAAAGATGGTTCTGATTTTAATTTCAAACCTTCTTTGATTTCCTTGTATGATAAAATTTCTTTCGGATTCTCCGCCATCAACCCCAGAATATTTCTTTCTTCATTGGTTGACTTCTCATACATCCCCCTGAACTCTCTTTGGGCCAAGAGATCCAGTGATCGGGGAAATGATTTTTTAAGCTCATTAACTCCTACTTTACCATCAACTGCTTCAGCAAAACAGTTGTAGGCTAAAACTTGCATATAGTAAGGAATTCCCTCTGACATTTTATATATTGAATCTATTACTTCCTCAGCAAATTTAACACCTTCATTATCTGCAGGTATGAATATAGCATCATTTACTTCATTTTTTGATAATGGTTTGAGCTCATAAGGCTCAAATATTCTAACAGCAGAATCAAGGTGATCCTGTATTTGTGAAAATATGTCATGTGCCCCGGTGGCCACGAACATTACATTCATACCCTTTAGATTAAGTTCCACTAGGGCATTCTGTAATATGTTTAAAACCTTGTTCGTACCTTTATTTGGAATAATTCTTTGAAGATCATCAAATAAAAGTATTAAAACTGGATTTTCACCTGTTAATTTGTTGTATATTGATTTTAATATCCTTTCAAGGGCTACAGATGGACTGGTTGTGGGTCTTTTTCTGGACACGGTAAATCCTCCGGCCAGGGGAATGTTAACCCCTAAAGAGGTTATATCATCCCAAAAATTTCCTTCACCTATTTTAAGAGTTTCAGCAGCTTTATCAATAATTAAAGTGTAAATTTCATCAAAGTCACCCTCAATAAGAGGAATGCGTACGGGATAAACTTCATCAACGCCTTTCAACTCTTCTTCAAATTTGATAAGTAGGCATGTTTTTCCAATACCTTTGGGACCGTAGATGATTATATGGCCGGCAGCTCCGGCCTGCGTAGATTCGTAGATCTCCCTTAATTCATTAAGTTCATCATCCCTGCCAGTGAAATATGAGGGGAAAATACCGGTTCTTTTTCTAAAGGGGTTCATACTAAACACACCATGTTCCATAGTAAACATAGAAAAATTCTATGATTGCTATGTTTTCTATGTTTGACTGATGATATAAAGTTAATAGGTAATCATAGTAAACATAGAAATTTTCTATGATTGCTATGTTTTCTATGATTAATCTTCCCCTAAGTTTTTCTTCTCCTAAATCCGTTAACTCATTCCTATTCCATGTTTAGCCACCTTAAATCATTAATGGCAAACTCAATCGGGAAAAAAGAGTTTAAAATCTTTAACAATATTATTAGAACTATTTAAGAATTAAATTATTTTTTTTGACTTAAAAAAATCTAAAAAAAATAGGGGAAAGAGGATTATACAATCCTCTAGTTACATCTTGCGTGTTCCCAATAGTCCGGCGGTGACCAGGAGTAGGGCCATGATTATTCCCACCAGTGGTGCACCGGTGTTCTGCAGGGCCACTGTTTTCCTGTTTGAGGTACTGGTGGCAGCATTTACTGTGGCTCCATTTACCGGATCTGCGGTTATGGTTACCCGGGTAAAGACACTGGTATCATAGTCCACCAGGGACCGGACCAGGGCCAGTCCTGCGCCTTCATCCCCCCTGAGGGTTCCTCCAGCAGCTCCATAGAACAGGTTGGTTAACAGGGTCTTACTGCCAATGTTACCGAGGTCCGTGGTTAAGGTCACTGGTATGTAGGCCGGGTAGAGGCTGGATTGTGCCTGGTGGTTGCCACCATCCGAGTCCGTGTAGAGGTCCGTGGTAATTGCCGAGTTGGCCCCGGCACTTATAGTAGTGGGGTTGGCAGTTATGGACAGTATTAACCAGGGCGTGTAATCGGCTGGCCCCTGGATCAGTGGTGTGAAGAAGGGATTGTTGATTCCCCACCAGTTGTACTGGAGATCGGTGATTTCTTCGGATTCGATGTATACGGCACTACCCTGTGGTGCAAGGTTATCCCGGAAGCGGTTGTAGTTGACGGTGATGGTTCCCCCTACGTTGGCTATGGCACCCCCACCCCGTGGTGAGGTGTTATCCAGGAAGTTGTAACCGGTTATGGTGCTGGGACTATCAGTCTGATGGTAGATGTACAGGGCACCCCCAAATCCCGGGACAGAACCTGTACCGGCACTGTTTCCAGTGCAGTTACCCTGGCTGAGGTTGAGAACTCCCAGGGCAAAGATTGCCCCTCCGAAGCCTCCAGAACCAGGTGATCCTGCTCCCAGAGCATTTCCACCATTACCCGCCTGGTTGGACTGGAAGCTGGTGTTTTCAGAGTTTAAAAGCCCAATTAAATATATGGCTCCTCCGCTCCCACCACTAGCACCATTTCCCTCTCCAGTGTTTTCTCCACCATTACCAGCCCGGTTGGAAGAGAAGGTGGTATCTTCCATCTCGAATAGTCCTATGTTATAAATGGCACCACCTTCCCCACCGGATCCTGCAGTAGGTCCACTGCCCCCAGTACCGGCCAGGTTACTGTTGAAACTGGATTGGGTGATGTTCAAGGTACCCACGATGTAGATGGCCCCACCAGAACCAGCAATACCTGCGGTAAATCCGTTACCACCGTTACCAGCCAGGTTGCTGGTGAAGCTGGACTGGGTCATGTTCAGGGTTCCTATAACGTACAGTGCTCCGCCATTACCACCGTTACCAGCATAGACATCATCTTCGGCATTGGCATTACCACCGTTACCTGCCAGGTTAGCAGTGAATGTGGATGATGATAGGAGGAGATTTCCGGCGTAGATTGCCCCACCATTACCACCATTACCACCATTTTCATAGTGGTTATTATTATTACCACCGTTACCAGCCTGGTTAGACTGGAAGGTACTATCCCGGACTTCAAGGATGTTGAGGCAGTAAATGGCACCTCCTGATCCACCATCTCCGCCAGTAAAATCAATTTGGCTGTTACCATCTCCGGCCAGGTTACCGGTGAAGATACAGTCGGTGATGTTTAACTTCCCAATGGTGTAAATGGCACCACCATCCGCACCATTGACCGTGGTTTCTCCGTTACCCCAGCTTCCCACGTGGTTAGCGGTGAAGTTACTGCTGGTGATGTCCAGATCATTGAGGCTGAAAATAGCCCCACCGTAACCTCCTCTGGCTGATTCCCATCCAGAGTTACTGCCGTTTCCACCGGCATTGTGGTCGAAGGTGGATCCAGTTACGGTAGATACTCCCAGGTTGTAGATGGCTCCCCCTGATCCTCCAGGACTACCGTGTTGCCCGGTGCTACCGGCGTTACCGGCAGTGTTGGAGTTGAAGACCGTGTCAGTGATGGTGAAGTTGGTGAGGCTGAAAATGGCCCCACCATTACCTCCGGTTCCGGCCCGGAACCCGGCGTTGTTACCGTTTCCCGCACTGTTGGTGTTAAAGGTGCATCCAGTTATGGTGAGTGTTCCCGTACTGTAAATGGCCCCACCATTACCCCCAATCTGGGAGTCGGTCATGGCATTACCATTACCGGCCCGGTTGCTGGTGAAAGTGGAGTCGGTGACGGTGAGGTTGCCCTGATTTAGTATGGCACCTCCGGGTTCACCGGGAGACTCAGAACCGTCTGGTGCTTTACCATTCTGAATGGTTACCCCCGCCAGCAGGAAATTAACTCCGCTGCCGATGTTGAACACCCGACCGTTACTCTGGGGGTCGATGATGGTCTGTCCTTCCCCGGCACCCTGAACAGTCATACTCTGGGTTACGTCAATGTTGTAGTCCCCCACATCACTGTAGGTTCCCGATGCCAGGTTAACCACATCTGAAGGATCGGTTACACTGGTCACACCCCGGTTAATGGTTAGAAATGGATCACCCGGAGTGGTACCAGTGTTAGTATCATCCCCGGTATCAGGGTTAACATAGAAATCAGCGGCATTGGCGGTAGTGATGGTTAAAAAAAGGGTTAGTATGAGTAGGATAATTTTGGTTTTCAAGCTTTTTCACCTCCTTTTACAGTGATTGCTTAATTTATCAATGGGATTAAAACATAAAGAAGGGAATAACTTAAAAAAAAGTACACCCCCCATCCCCATTTATATGTTAGTGTTTACTTAATAACTATTTTTTGCTGGGAAAGTGGATTCCTATAGATGGAAGGTGGAAGTACTAATCGGAGAAGGTGGAAATACTACTGGAAAAAAAGGGTAACTGAAAAAAATGAAGGATCGTGCTTACCTTGAAATACGAATGTATTTTAAGTCTTGTTTAACTTTAAAAATAAAAATATAAAAAAAGGAGGATAAGATTCCTCCATTTATTCTCTTCTGGTACTTAACAGTCCACCCATGACCAGTAGTAAGCTCAGGAATATTCCTGCTACTGGTACTCCGGTTTCCTGCATGCTTATGGTTTTAGAGCTGACTGTGCTGACTGCATTTACTGTGCTGGCTGCATTTACTGTGGTTGGGGTTATGGTCACTGTGGCGTACCTGGTTTCCAGGTCAAGGAGTGCATAGGTTAATGCACTGCCGGCTGCTTCATCTCCGCGCAAGAGGATGGTGGCAATGCCGTTTAGGGTTAAAGATGTGGCGGTTTTACTGCCCACATTACCCAGGTTGGTGTTGAAGGACACTGGTATACCGTCTGATAAGTGGCCCATTGCAGGGTCGTGGAATGTTCCATCTGAATCGTATCTGAAATCAGCAGTCAGGGTAGAAGTTTCACCCTGCTGGATGGTTGTGGGATTGACACTGTAATTCATAACCAGCCAGGGGTCATAGTCCACATTACCAGAAATACTCCCGTCAGCAGGGCCAGTGTTCTGTCCCCACCAGTTGTAGAGTGCATCAAAGGCCACAGTTTCGTAGGTGTAGTAAATGGCATCGGGTAAATTGTTCACTATGCGGTTGAAATTTGCCCTATCATCACTTACGTAGGCGTATATTCCCCCACCATTTCCTTCCGCGATGTTACCAGTGATCTGGCTGCCGGTGATGGTGAAGTGATTGTAATCAATGTATAATCCTCCCCCTAAAGCATCGGATATTCCTCTTTTGGCAGTGTTGCCGATGATCTGGCTATCAGTAATGGTCATAGTACCCATTAAAGCAGCTATTCCCCCACCATTAGCACCATACCCGGTTACTTCAGCCAGGTTTCCTGATATTTTACTGTTGTTGATGTTCACCGTATTGTAAGCAGCAATTCCACCACCCATGGCTCCAGTTCCAGTGGCAGTGTTACCCTCTACCATACAGTTATTCAAAGTTAAGGCACCGTGATCATAGGTACCCTCTGACCAGATTCCTCCACCAGCTGCAATGTCACCGGTGGCAGTGTTGTTGATTAGGTTACAGTTGGTCAAAGTTAAATTACCCTCGTTGTAGATTCCCCCACCACGGGCAGTGGTTCCAGTTACATTTCCATTGATTATGGTGAAGTTAATCAGGTTAACCAAGGTTGTGTAACCGTTAATGGTCAGTGGTCGGCCGTTGTTGGTTCCGTCGATTATGGTACCACTGGTACTCTGCCCCAGGAGGCTCAGGTTTTTGTTAATGATGATGTGTTCCGGGTAGATTCCATCGGCCACCGAGACTGTTCCCTCGGGATCCACAGTATCGGTCCCGTTCTGGATGGTTGCCTTGGCAGTTTCTGGTGTTTCTCCATCCCAGTCATCGTTACCAGAGCTACCATTAACATAGATCATGCTGGCTGCAGCAGAATCATCAATAAGACTCAAAGAAGCAATGGCCATTAAAAGGGTTAGGAATAGAAAGTAGTGCTTGGTTTCTAAATGTTTGGTAATCCTTTTCACCTCCTTTTACAATTTTTAAAGAAAAGGGAAATTTTACCCCCTCCATATGTTATTGTGTGGTAACATAATAATATTTTTATGCCAGAAACACCATGCGGAAATTGGGCTTCCGGGAGGGGAAATGGAATTCAGTGAGAGGATATAATTCAGTGAGGGGATGGAATAAATCAGAGTAATAGATACAAGTTAACACTTTAATTAAGAACCTTAAAAAAAAGGAAAAAATGGGAGGATTATTTTATTCTCCAGGGCATTATAATTCCTCCCAGTACCATTAATCCCGCCAGGATTGCTGGTAATAATGGTTGTCCGGTTTGCTGCATGCCGATGGTCTTGGTGGCGCTAGCACTGACTACTGCAGGGTTTAAGGTTATGGTCAGGGCTTATTTTAGTATAATTTTTTCAAAAACTTCATTAAACACTTTTTTAGCATCCAAAAAGGTTGTATATTTAATGTCAAGCCTCTTATTCGATGAAATTTCTCTTACCTTTGCGTTGGCCTTCAAAATATCGCAAACTTTATTTTTATAGTCCGATTTAGTCGTAGCAACCTTTCTAGGGTCTTCGCCATATTCAGGATGGTAGTATTCATCAAAAAAGCCATCGGCCATGAACTCTATATCCCTGAGATCTATCTCATCAAAACTTAGAAAACAACTGGGAATCAGTGTACTTAATACTTGTTGGGGCATATCTCTTTTTAAATCGGTTATGGCAACAGGAAGGGCGCTTTTTTTACTGCAGCAGGATATTAATATGCTTAGGGTAACCCCGGATATGACTAAAGCAGCAACCGCACCACCACTAATAAGAGTCTTATGTTCCTTAATGTATTCCAAAAAGCCATTGGTATTGGAAGCCTTAATGGGATGGGATAATTCCAGTAAGAATTGTTCTGCCTGTGTTTCATTGTACTGTAATGGTCTTATGACTGTTTTTGCTTCTGAATCATTACCCCAGGATGATTCCAGTTCAGTGCGGTTTACAGAAATATTAACAAATGAGTTCATATCCGATGAATTAACCATTCTAAATATGAAAGAATTTTCAGTGATATTTACCAGTAACAGATGAATGATCACCGCCAGGGGGTTGGTTATATTTGTTCTAAAAACTATCATGTCCCCCACTTGTAGTTCGGTGCTGTGGTGTACCTGGACTAAATTTCCATAGGTTTGGTTGGCCTGGTTTGTGATGTTAATTTCAGTTCCATTGCCCAGGGCATTGATTAATTCACGGTTAAAATCCTGGATTTCATCCATTTCAGTTGCTGTTTCATTTAATATGTTCCCTATACTGGGTTTATTTTCGCGGTTAACCTGAAGGCTACCGGCACTTTCATTGGTGGAATTTACTCCAAAAGCATTGCTCAAAGACGAGTCATCGGCATTAATATTCATGGACCCCCCAAGAGAAGCAGAAACCGGTGTTAGTGAAGCAATCAACCATAGGATCAGTACCATGCTGATTCTTAATTTTTTCATTCTTAATCCTCACAATTTTCTCATTTTTAATAAACTAATCCCGTTTTAATAACTAAATCAAGATTTAATGAACTAATACAGATTTAATGAACCATTCCCCATCATCTAGAACCAGTCCGGAATCTTACTAGCCAAGTAATCAAGTCCAAATCCTACTCCTTCACATAAGGCACCCGCTATCAAAGAACATCCTGCAACCACAAAAGAAACAGCGGCCACAGCTTCTAAAGTTACTTTAGTAGCTGGACCAGCAAATGCTCCTAATCCCTGGCAGATTAACCCCAAACCAAAACTAAAAGAGGTGATTGCGCCGAATCCTGCACCTATAACTTTGAACACAGTTCCAACCGTTTCCACTACTTTAACTGCTTTTTTGGCAGCAGGGCTAATGGCCGTGATCTCATTTATACAATATAATACTGATTCTCTACTCTTTAGGGTACCATTGAGGGTGATTTTAACCCCGGTGTAATCACATAAGAATTCTTCCAGTGGCATATAATCCCGGGTAAGAGTGCCCATTGACTCCAGATAAACCTTTTTGGAGTTTTTATCGCATCCCAGGTAAATGACATAAACCAGCAAGCCATCTATGTCCATCTGTACAATATCATAATCATTGATGTCTCCCCTTCCGGCAAGCAGGTCATCAACAGTTACCACCTTAACCTCGACATTTATACCGTAATCATTTTTCAACCTTTCTCCAATCTTATTAGCTTTTTCCAGGTTACTATCATCAACGTTAAATTCACTGCTGGCATTATTACTGGTCTGATTGTCAGTACCTCCCACAGCAGTTTTATTAGTTGCCAGTCCGGTGGTGTTAGTTCCAGAATTAGATGGTGTTTGGGTTGTACTTTTGGTAGTTTGAGCATTACCAGAAGTAGTTTGAGAATTAGAAGTAGATTGAGAATTAGAAGTAGATTGAGAATTAGAAGTAGATTGAGAATTAGAAGTAGATTGAGAATTAGAAGACTGTGAACCAGAAGTTTGACAACCAGAACCAGTTTTAGCTATTGGAGATGAATCACTAGTGTTTGTGGTGGTTTGATTGGTGCGATTAGTGTCGTCCGGTGTAGTGGTGGGTGTGTTTTCGGTAGTTACATGTTCTACTGTGCCTTCAAATTCATTTTTATTTAAATCCGTGTTTTCAATTTTGTTTACTCGATATGTGCTTTTAGCTTCGGTCTTTAGATCTGTATTTCCGGATGTCGTTGTTGCCGGCAGATCACTGCTTAAAGTTGTGCTGTTGCTGTAATTATCAGTAAAACCAGGACCAACCAGGGAATTAATATTGTTATCTGGCACATCTGTAAATTTTACCGATGAAACAGGCGTAGAAATTTGATGTGCAGTTATTGGAGTTATAGAAACAATTAAAAAAACAATAAGTAGCGACGATATTCTTCTAAAATCCATATATTGGTACCTCCCATTTTGCCCGTTTGATTAAGTTGCGAAGGGCAATTTTAACTTAAAAGTTTAAATATATAAATTTATCTATCGATTTTGAGAATATTATCATAAAGTCTGGTTTATATTACTTAAAATGATCCTATATTACACGAGTTGACCTTATTTAACATATAAAATTTAAATAAACTTGATAAAAGTGTTTAAACTAATTTTAATCCTTTAAAATATATTTAAAGTTTTGATATTCCCATTATAAAAAAAATAATCGGATTAAATTGTTTATAGCAAAATTTACGGAATTAACCTAAATTAAAATGAGTATTAACCGGTGAAATTGTAGCAAATTATAGAAATATTTATATAGTTAAACTTTAAAGTTTAACATGTGTAAAATATCTTGAGGTGTTAATATAAAATTAGTTAAAATAACCTCCGCAGTCTTATTTGTGCTGTTTACAATCAGCATGACCTCCGGAGCATTTGCAGCAGAACAATATAGCGGGAAGTACATACAAACACAAAAGCCAATATATAATCCAACAGTGATAAATGTCAAAGTAAACGAAACCTTCTGGCTATATAGTTTCCATACAACCCCCTCTTATGACCCAAATTATTTGGAAATAGTTAAAAAAGAAAGTTACTGTTACCTTCAGGGATGTATAGTTATAATGGGTACTACATACCAATTTAAAGCCCTGAAACCAGGAAAAACTTATATTTCAGATGACTATTTTCTGCCAATTAACAACTTTATGCCAAGTACAAGTTATTTAGTGACAATAACCCCCTAATGATTCCACAAATTTTTATAAAATATGTCACGTACTTCCATTTTTTTCTTACAAAACCGGAATTTTTTTAATTGCTATTTTACACGATTTATTAAACCAGAAAAGTAGTGAGGATGTCGTAAAATGTTATTTAACAAAATTTTAGTTTTTTTAATGGTGGTGATGGTTGTTTGCATCACACCCGCGTTTGCCAGTGAAATAGCAGCCGCTAACAGTTCACCCGCAGGTTATGATACCGGAAGTAATGCCCGGATTGGTGCAAGTGATGATTCACCCCGTGGTTTAAATAATAATAATTCACCCTGCACACAGCTAATAAAGACTGAAAACAAAGAAAATATCAATGTTCAAACAATCAATGAACTTGAAAAAACAGGAAAGAATGAAAATAAATACAGATCAATAAAAACAACCGTTAAGAACCAGGGGAAATGTATTAAAAACACCAATAATCTTGAAAACTTGAAAAAATCTCACACACATAAAAACTCTGGAAATCATTTTAATAATCAAAATAAAAAATTAACCCCGGGCAACAGCTCAAATGAGAACAAGAATACACCTGAAAGTTGCTATCACAGTAATGATATATCTGAAGATGGAAATGCGTCAAGAGATATTTCCCAAGCATCAACTACTAACCAGGCACCGGATGTTTCTGCGGTTGAATACAGGAGTGCTTGTGGAGAATGTTCAAATTCTCCGGCAATTACTAAAACCAGTTCAGCATCAGAAGATCAAACCAGTATCACTAACCAGTCATCCACCTTCAACAACAGTACAAACCGCACGGGTAATTCAACATCAAACAGTACTGATAATTCAACAATGAACAATTCCACTGGTAAATCATATAAAGAAGGTGCAATAGCTATAGGCTCTACCGCTGCAGTTGCTGCAGGGGCAACAGTGGTGGCAGTAATGGCCCAATCAGCAGCAACCACTGCAGCAACAGCAACAGCAATGGGGGCAGCACTGGCAGCAACCTATGAAGGTGTAGCGGCAACAGCAGCCGTTGAAGTAGCAGCTCAGGCAGCTGCAAATTCAATAGTGGTTAGTGGCGTGGCAGAATCAGTTGCAGCCTCCGCTGCAGCGGCTAGTACAGTTGCGGTTGCAGCCACAGTGGTGGCAGTAGTGGCAGTAGTGGCATTAATAGCCGTGGGAACCTACTTTTTAGGAAGCTGGCTTGACTGGTGGTAATTTATTAATTCTCTTTTTTCAACTTTTTAATTTCCATTTTTCTTAAGATACATTACCATACCTGGTTAATATGCTAATTATCTCCTTAACTTCCTTAGAACTCAGAATTTTCCTTTGATGTGTTAGGTAATGAACCAGATCCTCAGGAAAAACGATTTCATAAGACTTAATATCATTTTTAATGATTAAGTTATGGTTTATGGGAGATATTACTGGGTTGATGGCTGCTTTATTTAATTTTTTTCCCAGTTTCCTTACGAGAAAACCATTCAATTTTGATACCTGTAATTTCACCTGTTTTGCGGGGTTTAGTGGGGATACTCTGCCCGAGGTATGGTACCAGCAGTCCTCATCCGGGATGTAGGTTGGTTTGTAATTTTTGGTTTCAATAACGTAGATTCCAGTGGGCCCCACTACCACATGGTCTATATCTCCCCCCATGTTTGGTATTTTAACATCCCGAATAGCCGTGTACTTTTTAGGTAATTTTTTGAGTTTTTTGGCCACTATCTTCTCACCCTTAGCACCCTTACTCCATATCCTGCGTTTAGACCATCCATATTTACTTATGATTAGCCCCACAATGATCAGTAAGGCAAATAAGGATAATTGAGGTAATTCTAAGATCCCCATTAATAGAATGAATCCTAAAATCCCTATTAATATAATAATTACTCCCAGTAAGGTTATTTTAGTGTAATAGGATACCCTGGATTTGACATGTGATTTCTGTTTGGAAATGTTCATCACTCCGTATTTTCTGATAAAATTAATTATTTACCTATCTTTTTAACTGTTAAGTTTTATATAAAGGTTTTTAACGGTTAAATTAAGGGGAACATTGTAATTTCTTCAGAAAGAGTTAATTTTAATTCAAATACAAATTATTTAAAAATAAACACCAATAACAATATAATCTTTTAGATAAATTCAATGAATAGGGAAATAATGAGCCATACAGTATCATTTATTTAAAAATTCCAAGTATGCCTTTAGAAATGTTCTAATGTCATTGATATCCCGGTTGAGTATTTCATAGACCATCTCATCATCTATATCCCAGTAGATATGAACCAATCTATTCCTGAACCGGGCCATGTCCATTAATTTAAAGTTAATTCTGGGGACAATACTCCCTCATCTTTTAGTATACTGAATGAATCAGCGTAACTTTCAGGGATGGGGAAGTTATTCTGGGAAATCAGGTGGTTGGAAAGGTCAATTGAAGCTTCAATAGCCACAATAAAATAATACTTTGCACCGGCGATTATGTGGCGTTTCTGGAGAAAATCCTCTTTAGGTATGTCTGAAATTTCCACCAGATCATCCAGTGCGTTGTAAATTTCTGATGATAGCCGGGCAACCCGGTCGGCATCATACTTCAAGCCCTAAAGCCTCCCTCATGTAGCGTTTACGATAGAAGTTAAAGTCATGGTACATGGCCAGAGTTAGAGAGATAAAATCACTGCGTACCAGTTCATCTTTACTAAAAATGAGGGCACCTTCTTTAAAGACATTATACCTAAAAGATAACGGGGAATGGTTCAGGATTCTAACATCAACTGGAAAATGAACTGCATTTTCAAGTTTTCTTTCCATTTCAAATTCCAAGTTAAGGGCCTCTTTTTTATCCAGGTTTTTTTCAAGATAAATTGCCAAGTCTATGTCCCTAAACTTCTCCTTCAAAAAGGACCCGTGCAGATAGGCAAAAGTTATCTTTTCCTGATTTAAAATGGAAGTTATACCTTCCATAATATGCTTTTTTTCAGGTGGGGTTAACTGGTAACTTTTAAGACTCTGCACTGTATCACCATCTGGGATAAATTATCTTTTAAGGATTATATAAATTATTAGATTTATATCACCGGCTTTATTTTTAATTTTTCATCACTATTTCTAATCATCCCCAAAATGGGGTTTTGATGGTTAAAAATTTCTTTTTCCACGTGCAAATGGTGGGAAAATATTACGGGTGAGAGTGACTACTTTGTGAGATAAAACCTCGGATATGAAATTTACATTAACTGTTCAATTTCGTTTTAAAAATCATTGTAATAATGTTAATTATTTTAATATTATGGTAGTTTTACCATAAGATTATGGTAATTTCACCATAATGGTAATATTTAAATTTTTTTCAAATACCTAGACTAACATAGAAAAATCTGGAGGAAATTAAGTATAATACATTAGAAATTTCCAAAATAAGCAGAATTGTATTCTAAATAAGTGGAAACTATTTCTAAATTGATTAAGTTAAGAATCAGTGCATAAAAAAAAAGAAAAATGGAGAATGATTATAACTTTCTCCTACCCAGAACTGCACCACCGAATATGGACAGTAAAGCCAGTATCAAGCCCACTGGACTGGTACCTGTTTTTTGCATCCCCACGGTGGTTGCGGCGTTTACGGTAGGGTTTGTACTGTTTTCTCCGGCAGCGTTGATGGTTATCCGTGTGGAACTGGTCTGGTTATCCAGGGTGGCCGTGATTACGGCACTACCCACACCCGAAGCTGTGAAGAGGCTGGTGGCC
>NPIE01000588.1_pt2 | contig 17050 bp, 10 predicted proteins | sample 8637661 | NCBI WGS metagenome assembly NPIE01 (sample SAMN07420842, study PRJNA396082) | bioreactor metagenome | isolation source: sample BA12 brine-fed electro-methanogenic bioreactor BA | place: Japan: Kochi | collected 2016-12-09 | reverse complement strand
CATCGGGGCAGGTACTCGGACTCCCTATTGTCAGACGCTCCTCCGCCCCCACCGTGAGGGCGAATACAGGTGGCGTGATGGGGAAGGTCCCCACCCGATCCAGGTGTACTCTGAGCAATGGGCTGCATGGCCCCACTTCCTCTCTCGCAGCGAGCGATCCGAAAAGTTGTCAGAAATTCGTACCAGCGTCGTATTGATAATTAGAGAATCCCAAATTCCTTCTATAATATAAGTATACAACCAAAGGGAGATTTTGTCATGTGCCTGCCTGCGTTAGCGACGTTGTTGGAAGCCACCCCCTATCCGCTGTTGGCGGTGATGGTTCGCCTGCGGGGCGGTCAGGTGCCGCGCAATCTTCCCAAGGCGGAGCTGGTCCCGTTGGCCCTGCGCACGCTGGGAGATTCGGACGCGCTCCGGGCGCTGTTGGAGACGCTTTCTCCGGCGGAGCGGACAGTGCTGGAGGATCTGGTCTCCGCAGGAGGCCGGCTCCCTCGGTATCACGTGGCCCGGCGCCATGGCGATTTTCGGCCTTTCCGGCCCTGGCGCGCGGGGAGTCCGGCCCGGCCCTGGGAGCAGCCCGCTTCACCCACGGAGCGGCTCTATTTCCTCGGGCTGATCTTCTGGGAGCGCGATTCCCGGGATCTGCTCGTCCCGGCGGAGTGGCTCTCCGTCTATCCCGCGCCCGCGCGTGCGCCCGCCGGGGCCTTTCCCCCGCTGCCCTCCACGCCCGCTCCGGCAGGGGTGCATGATCTGGTCCAGCTGCTGGCCCTGCTTATCGCCGCGCCCCCGCGCCTGGCGCATGGACGCTGGCTGCCGCCCACGCTGCTGCGGGAGTGGGGCGGATTGTGTAGCGCGCCGCCGGCTCAGCCGGAGACTGCCGGCGAGTTGCGCGCCCCTCGCCGCCGGTTTTTGCACTATCTGGCCGACGCTACCGGGCTGGTGGCGCCGGTGGGGTCCCAGCTGGCGGTGACGCCGGCAGGCTGGGCGTGGCTGGCGGCATCCCCGGCCCTTCAATGGGCCACGCTCTGGCCGGCTTTCGCCGATCCCGATCCCGAACTATGGGCCGCGTTCCGCCTGCCCGCCTACCGCCTGGAGATCACCCCCACGCTCCACCGGGCGCTGGTGCGGGAGCTGGCCCAGGCTGCTACCGAGGCCGAGACGCTCGGCAGCGCGGCGGTCCTGGCTGCACGCCTGTTGGCCCGGGATCCTACCCCCCGCTCGGCGTTGGGGAGGGCCGCCTGGGAGCCCGAGAGGCAACTGACGGAGGCCTTGGTGGCGCTGCTCGAAGGGCCGTTGACCACCCTGGGGGTCGTCGCCGCCGCGCCGGGTGCCTCCGAACTATGGCTGACGGAGGGCGGGCGCTATCTGTTGCAGCTCGGCCCTCCGCCGGAGCTGGCTGTTCCCGCCCCCTTCCACCTCGGCCCGGATTTGCGCTTCACGCCGCCCGCGCTGCCCCTGGCTCCGCTGGCGCTGGCTACCCTGGCGCTCTGCGGCGGGCGCCAGGATTCGGGCGCCTACCGCATCACCCAGGCGAGTTGGGGGCGTGCGCTGCACCGGGGTGAGAGCTGCGCGGCCCTGTTGACGCGCCTGCACGCAGCGGCGGACCGGCCCCTCACCGGGGCGGAGGTCGCCCTGCTGGAGGGGTGGGCCCGGGAGGCCGACCGGATGTGCATCCGCCGTCTCACCGTCCTGGAGGTCACCGATCCGGAGATTCTGGCCCGGTTGCAGGCGCAACGCCGGGGGCGCCGGCTGGTGCTGGGATCGTTGGGGCCTCGCGCCGTGGCGGTGGACGAGGGCAAGCTGGGGCTGCTGGTACGGCGGCTCGCGGCCCAGGAGGGGCAGCCGCCCCGGATGGAGCTGCCCCCGGATCCCGCACCGAGTCCGCCCCTGGGAGAGCGCGACGACGCGGCCTGGCTGTGGCTGGCAGCCCGCGTCTATCGCGATCTGGGCGCGGTGCTGCCCCTACCGGCGCGGCTGCCCCACGAGTTGCTGGAGCAGCTGGCGGCCCCGCTAACGCCGGGCGCGCTGGCGGCGGTCGAGGCGGCGGCTCAGCGGGTGCGGGAGGCGCTCCAGGCGGCACTGGAGGGGCGAAGCGCTTTTCCCGTCTGGTCCCGGCCCACGCTGACGGTTGAGGAGGGGCTGGCGCTCATCGAGGAGGCGCTGGCGGCGGGCCAGGCGTTGGAGATGACCTATTACACCGCCGGGCGCGACGAGACCACGCGCCGGGTGGTGGAGCCCTACCGGCTCGAGCGGCGCTCCACCCGCCACGGGGAGGAAGTCTATCTGGTGGGCTTCTGCCAGCGGGCCCAGGCGGAGCGCGTCTTCCGGGTGGATCGCATCCGCACGTTGGCGCTCGTCCCGCGCGCTTCGGAATCGCGGGGCGCGGAGGACGACGTGCGGGGGATGTGACGGGTGGCTGGTTGCTGGATGCTGGTTGCTGGATGGGGAGCGCAGGGCTGCATTTCCGGCGCTCGATGGATATCAGGGAAGCAAAACTCGTCAGGGTTCTTGCCCGGGTCGGGCTGCGTTTGCGTGACGTCACCCCCACCAGCGCAGGAGAGAAGGTCCTGACGAGTTTTCCCATTGTACCACGGTTGCCCCGCAGGTGCACCGCCGCGCGTAAGGCAGCGTGAAGCTCATCTTTTGCGCCGGACGCGGATCTGCATCCCAGGCCTCCCCCGTGTGGGCGCCTCTCACAAGCCGGGATTTGCATCCAAAGGGGAGGTTTGCGAGAAGACCAGCGGGCTGGGCCACGAGGTCAGTGTGGATCCCCGTCCGCCTCTATGGTGAAGCGCCCATTGCCGAAGACGGTGCCTTTGCCCGCGTGGATCTGCGTCCCCAGGGCCAGGAGCGGCAGGAAGGGGGCCAGGTCGCCTGCGTAGGTCACTTTCCCCACCAGCCCGCCCATTTCGATGTGCTGGCGCTGGCGTCCGGAGTAGCGCTCCCGATCTACCCATACGGTTCCTGTCCCGGCGGGCTGCACCGTCCGCGCCCGGTCGATCCAGCCGCGAAAGTCGGTCTCCCAGCGTTCATCGCAGTGGAAGTAGGAGAGGGAGGAGACGCGACCCAGCAGTGCCTTCACGAGCAGGGCGAAGGGCGGCCCCTCGCGAACGATCTGCCCTCGATGCTGGATGCGCGTGGGGGTGAGAAACTCCACGGTGAGCCGGTCGGCGGGAAAGGTCCGGGCATGGGCGGTGAGGCGCGCCGCATCCACGGGCAGCGCGCGGGCGTGGATGTGGGTAGGGCGGATGGCCTCGTAGACGGTGGCCTGCTCGTCGCCAAGCGCATCGACCGCTTCGACCCGTGCCAGGTGACAGCGTCCCCGGCGGCGCCCGCCGGGCAGGTCGAGATAGCGGCCGAGGCCGTGACGGCCCAGCTCCTGAAAGGCGACGAGGAAGTAGGGCAGGTATTGCTGCGCCCGGCCCACGAGCACGATATGGAAATCGAGGCTGTCGCCGGGGAAGAAGGTGGTCTTCTCCTCCGCCGGTGCCTGGATGATGAGGGGCCGGGGCGCGTTCTCGTTCTTGCTGAGCACCTCGGTCTCGGGGGGCACGGGCGTCTCAAAGACGTAGGCGTAGGGGCAGGTATGGCGGAGCAGGCAGTCACCGCAGGTCTTGACGTGAGACTGAAAGCAGACCATCCGCTTGAAGGCGTGACCGAAGCCCCCGCGCAGGGTGCTGCCCTTGTAGGGGGGCAGCAGCATGGGGTCATCGGCGGTCAGGGTGAAGCGGTAACGGGAGAGGGTGAACGATCCAGGTAAGTTCATAGGCTATCGTCTTCTTTGTCTTCGTCATGGGACGTAAGCACGTAGGCACTCAGCTGCTTTCCTTTCTGAAGCACTTTCAGGGCTGCTGAGCCAATGATGACGAGGTTCTTTCCGGTTTCCACAGTGGATTTCATACCGGGTTCAGCTCCTGTATGAAAGCTAGGCCATCTCTTAGTAGTTGTAGGATGTTCATGGGGTTCTCCTTATTCGCTTGAATGCTCTGACTGCCCTTGGTTTCTGTGCATGCGCTCCTTCGGGGAGGGGGTCAGGTCGTGGGAGGCGCCACTCCATTAAGTCTGTGCGGCTGAAGATAGGGAGTTGGATAGCAGAGACTTGTGGCACCGCACGCGCTCAGGACACCGGGTCTCCTTTTGCATCTATCAATGGCAAGCCCTCCCGATCTTCAGCCGCTCTGCGCAATACCTCCGGTGGGTGCTCGATTTTTCCCTTAGGGTAATTCTGCACGCGTTTTTTGTTACCTACGAACCACTCGAATTGTGGATGGTTTTCAATATCCAGCTGCTCTTGAGGACGCGGGTAATGGATTGGCACCCCCTCTGGTGGCAGACCGAGCAGGGCACGCAAGTCAGTCAGAATACCCTCAAAGGCCTCACGAGAATACAGAGCGCGCATCTGTTTCAGAAAATCAGTCTTGCGCTGGGAAATTTGCGATTCTGTCTCAGGCGCTTGCCAACCGGCCTCCGGTTTGAGCGAATCAAATCGCGTTTTCCATTCCATCAGCGCTAAGGATTTAACACGCAATCTAATCGAACCAAAGCCCAAAGGTTTAGCGTATCCAAGACGATGAACCAAGTCCGGTTCAAGTTCCAGCGCAAAAAGTAAAGTGCTCAGTTCGACAGGCATCACATTCTCAAATTCCACGGTAAACTCAAATTTTGCACCCGGCTTGAGAGCATCACGGACAGTGCGGTGCTGATCACTGGGCTTTTTACCCTGATACTCATACTCTGCGGGCGCAGCCTCATCGTGATGACGGTAAAACTTGCGACCGCGCAACTGTGCCCCCGAGATATCGTAATCCACATAGGCGTCAGGCTGGCCCTCTGAATCGAGCAGGTAGAACTGGGTGGTGGTGGGTTTGGGACTCGAAAGGACTGCCAGAGGGGTAGGGTCGAGCGTGCCATTATCCGAAAGGTGGTGGGCGTGGGAGAAACGTACCCGACCGGCATAGGCAGTCACCACATCTGGGCTATCCTCCGGTGGTTCTGGATGTATCCAACCGAAGGTGCGACACGCTGGACATAGATGATCATATGAATCACAGTGAATGAGGTGAGGCGCTAAACCAAGTAATTCCCCGACCGTGTGCTCGTAGGCTATACGCGATACCGCAACGGGCACAATGAATTCTGCTTTGGGATTCTGGATCGTCCCCTCCAACTTTGCGTAAACTAGTGTCCCATCCTGAACCTTCCCGGACTCAACGTCGCAGATGAAACGGCTCAGAGCCGGTTCGTTCTGTGCCGGGCTATTACACTTCTTGCCACGTTTCTCCCGCTCCTTGGTATGCAAGCGCTGATAATCTCGAATCAGATCCTCGTAAGTCTCGCGTACCTGAGGACTAAGATCGACCGTACGGGGACCGACCGTGTTGTCTTCACTGCGGAAGAAAAATCGCTCGCTGTGTTTGGCCTCAATGTTCCGGTTGGTTATGCACAGCCAACCGGATTCAATGCGCTCTCCGTTCTGTGGCTGCGGTAAGTCCTCGCGTTTCTTCCTCACTTCGACAACGTCCCAAAACTGGATTTTTGGATGTGGATGTCGAAAGGGACGGAGCAGCGCATATGCAGGGCTTCCATGGGATAGAGCATCCGGATTTCTTCCCGTATGGTTACGAGTACGCCGGATGAGGTCTCTCTTACGTGCTTCTTGGGTCTGATTGCCCTTTCGCCCCATGCCACGTAAGGTTTTGCTGGGCTTAAGGGGCCAGTATTGTGCGAGCCACGCTGCATACTGTCTCCCCTGTGGAATTGACCGTATCGAGAGTTCGGTTGTCCCAGTCAGCAATCGCAATTGCCACCGATCATCACGAAGTTCTACTCGTGCAGGCACCAGTTTTGGAGCACTGGTAGTTTTGACGCGAGTACTGAGCCGCCCTCCATCGAATACTCCAAAACAGGAGTTGGTAATGGCCTCAAAGACCGAGCGCATCATTCCTCTCAGGCTGCTGGCGGGCAGCGCCGGCTTTCCCTCATACTGAAAGAAGCGATACGAAGGATGCTCTTCTTCCCCTATCCTGACGGCGTGGCTATCCGAGACAAAAAGTGGGGTAACCGCTTCCACAGTGCATGTGATCTTCCCACTCAATCCCACGTATCGATCGTGAGGGGGTGGCAAACAACGCCAGAGAAGTCGCTGATCGCGTGGGGTATCCTCATCAACGCTGGGCGCCTCAAGATAGCGAACGAAGTTGTAAGGGTTCAAGAAACGATAGCTATCGTCCTGGGGGATCGATACGGGCCGGACCGACGTGGCCCTTGGGCCTCTATCGCCTTCTATCTCTTGATATTCCATCAGCATGCCCTCCCGCAAATCCCGAAACTGTATATCTTGCAGAACTGTTTTGTGAAAGAACACCCGAGCGCTGCCGTGGGGGGGGGTGATGAAACCATAAGTGCCTCGCAGTTCAAGAATCGTTCCTTCAGCCATGGTAAGCCTCCAGTTCTTGCAACCAGATTGCAAAGGGCCGCCCGGCTTGCGTATATTCCCGGTACCGGACCTGTATTCTTTCAGGCGCCCCTCCGATAGGGTACTCCAAACGAGCCCCCGCCACTCGATCATCATACCAGCGTTCCCGACCTTCCGGTCGATTGCCCCAGAAGAGAGCCGTCTGCTCGCGCGAGAAGACCGGATTGTTCTCATCGTCAGGCCAGGCCAAAGTATCTCCCTCTGGTGCGGAAGCTGCCAGGCCCACGTAACGCCATCGAAAGCCCTGGTTGCCACGCCAGACCTCCAGATCTCCGCCAGGACCGAAGAGGCGCGCCCTCTCCAGCCGGTCCACATCTCTCGGAGCTACCTCAGTCCCAATAACACTCTCGTCCGTATAACACCAGATGCGTACCGTTAGCTTCGTCAGGTCCAGCTCGGTCAACCACGCTGAAAACTGATCATAATCACAGACACCTTTAACCATGAGAGGCGGTTGCGCCTCCGGTGCTTGCTGGCTGGGGACTAACTCGCTTATCAGGGACTTGAAGTTGATTGCTTCCCTCCTGGTCATGATGCACCTCCCTGTTGTATTACATCCAGATGGTAGAGCATTTCCACGTTGGTGCCAAAATAACTATCGGCGGGAAGCATCATGTTCTCTGCTTTCCGGTATTCCGCCAATTGCTTCAGTTTGTTATGGAACTCCTTGAGCCATGATCTCTGTTGCTCCTGTAGTGCTGTATCATCCAGCGCGAAAGAGTTGATAGTAAAGACCGACGTTGCCCCTTGAGGAGGCTCTCCCGCTGGCAAGTTGGCCCGCCGGAATGATCCTTCTCTGATACTGACCTTGCCGAATCCCTTGGCTGCACCATATCCCACGGGCAACCAACCCTCGGAAAGATCCCGCAATACCAGTGTTAGCCAACCCAACTCCCACTCCTCTGGATCCTCCAGCCATAACTGCACTTTGAAAGTCGGTTTCCAAAGTGCCAGCGCATCGAATTTGAGATGTTCTGCTGCGCCCCCCGTAAACCGATCTACCCCCAAGAAGTCTAGTATTTTATATATTGGCTCTTCACCCGCAAACGGCGCATCCTCCACGCGCAAACGGCTGCCGTTGCGAGCGCTACCAAAGAGCTGGCAAGCCAGGCATAGCTGCGCCGGTTGCACTTCTTGATCCTCAGGATGGCTTGCCTGGTAATGAAGCAGGCTATCACAGCTCTCCAGGGCGGTGTGATTGTCCGTTGCTTCCAGCCGGCGGGCTAAGGGATCGCAGGCCGGACAATGGCTGAGGAAGTAAACTTTCGCATCTTCCCTCGTTAGAGCGTGATATGAAGAGAGTGTACGGGCAATGCACTCAGCGTGACTGCGCAGGACACCACGCAAACTTGATCCAGGCAACACAGGGTGGAGCCAATCATCTACTACATTCAACAGCGGCGCGTGATGGAAACCACGCAGCCCACCGGTGGTGGCGTCGTGTGTGAGAAAGGGTCCTTCCGCTTGTAACATGAGTTCCCAGGCTGCCCAGCCCGTAGTCACGGGAACGGGTCCCACCTGTGCTTCCTGCAGGTTCGAGAAGTTCGCTTTGCATTCACGTTGGATGCGTTCGCGGGCTTGTTTTTGCGTCTGCGAAATATCCTTGATCACAATCTGCTTCAAACGCTGCCAAAGACGGTCTGTAACCTCCTCCATGTGCGGAGGTGGTGTCTCCTCTGACATACTCCAAGGGGCGTCGGCCTGCAGAAAGGCCATTAGCGCGTCCGGTGTCTCCAGATCGCGTTCGTGGTAGTGCAAGCTGGTCAATTGGAATGCCCCCAAACCGCGCCCTACATCGCCCCCCAAAGTTAGCCGCCCGGCACACCACTCGCCCAAGGCTGCCGCAAGAAGGCGCTCGTCGGTTTCAAGAGCCTTTCCTGTGGGTGGTTCTCGCAACTCCATGCGTAGCTCAAACCGTGCGCCCGCCGGGAGCACTTCCAGATCATATTTGGTCGCTGTCTGGCGAGCAGCTGCATTTGTACGACGGTCAATCCCAACGCTATCTCGAACCATTGAGGAAGTGCTTTCAAGCAGAGGGGCGTTGAAGACTAGAATTCGCGATGCTGCGGTCCGCCGTGGGCTCTCGTCGTTGGGCTCAATATCGCCCATAAGCTGACAAATCGCACACCCACAACCCTTGTTTTTCGTATTGTCTCGTGCCGCGCTCGGCCAGAGGGCCCGACATGCGTTTATGCCCTGAAAACGCGGAGCCAGTCGAGTGAGGAGTGCTCGCAATGCGCCCGCTATCGCTGTGCCGGGGATGATAACCTCTCCCGCTGCGTCTCGTCGCAGGAGTAGGTCTGCAACCTCGCTCCCCTCACCACTACCTACGTGAACAGCAGTGCGTGCTTCCAGGATACCCGTTATAGTACGGTACTTCATCGTTACGCCTCCTTCTCCGTCTTGGTAAGATCAGAAAGCCAGCTCGCGATCATGTGGATTCCCTCCGGCCAGAAGCTCCTGCGCTTCTGCTCCAACTCACGCAGCAAAGATTGGACCAACTCAATCGCCTTCTTTTCTTCCAGCCGATTCTTCTGGGGGCGATCTCCATATTCATCTTCACATTCGCTTCGCCCCTGTTTCCTGATCATCGACTTTAGGTCGTCATCGGCCTGCCCCAAATTAGCAATCTCTTCAACCAACACGGAGATTTCCTGGTGCCGATTTCGTAGCAGCCAACGCGCCAAAGCTGTCAGCGGCTGTCCCTCCCCCTGAAGTTGCTGCCACTCTCTTCGATAGTCCGTTGCAAATTCCTCAAGTTTGTCTTGCCATTCACTACGTGATTCTCGAAGTGTTTCGTCTTTATCTGCAAACCCCAGTTCAGTGGGAATCGTGACACTGGTACTCTTCTGCAAGCCGGTAAAGTTCTCGTACAGAGGATGGTTGAAGATAACCCGTCCGTAGCCCTCGTTGCGACGTTCACCAATGCCTTCCTGTTCCAGATGCCGCAATCGTCTCTGGAGCTCAGGTGTCACAGGTTCCTCCAGTCGCAGTCGCGCGCTGGAACCAGCCTCTAAAGCCACGGCGCGCCAACGGGGTAAATGCCATTGGGTATTGAACCCATCCGCCATTCGTTTCCCCGCAAAGGCCCGCTCTTCAATAATACTGACAGGAAAGCCCATCTCTTCCGCCAGCCAGATTGCATCGAAACCGGTGGCGAAGCGTCCCCACGCATCCTGTACGATGGTGTCAGTGAGGAGAATCACTGTCAGCTCTTCCTGCTTCTGAGGAACCCGATCTTGCAAGGGGAGCAGCTCCCAAAGAAACAGTTCTCTATCTGTCGCCCATAGGGTAATCCTGCCGTAACCCCGGCGGGTCGCCCTACCCAATTGTAGGTCAAAGGGCTCTTTCTCCGCAAGGCCCGTGAAAGCCTGCAGCAGTTCCCATGTTTCCTTATCAGTACAGCGCAACTCACCTACAAAGTACTGACCGGCCTCAAGTGGGACGTAATCAAACAACTGCCCTTCTTCCACGCGGCCCGTTTGCGGGTCAATGCGGATATGCATCTCTACTCGCTGCTCCGATTTGAAGGGTTGCGGATCTAATGTTCGGAGTGGATAGAACTTTCCCCGCACCGCCTTAGTTGGGGAATTGCACGTCGAACATTGCGCCCCTTGTCCTTTGGTTCCCCACTCCAGGGAATGGTATGAATACACTTTGCAGGCAAAGGCGTCCCTAGGCATGGGAATGGCGGGATAGAAGAAGCTTTTTTCGCGCTGTAGTGGATATAGTGTGGGGAACCGTATCCCATCGCGCACAAAGAGATGAAGAAAGGCCTGATAGGTAGCGTCATCCTCTAAATCGAGGGCTTGGGCCGCCCAATTAGCCAGTGCTCCACGTAACACCGTACCTGGAATGCAATCTCGGCCTTGGAAGCGATTGCCGGCCGCCGCCCGTTCCGCCACAAGAAGGGGATCTTCCAGGCGAACCAGAAGCCACAATCGGAAAGGATGGCTCTGTACAGGTCCTAAGGTTAGGTCTTCCTCAAGCGACTCTCTGTGAGTCTGCGATAAAGGTGTAGGATTACCCTCCAGCCAGTGCTTCTCAAAACGGTTCAGTAATGCTCTCTGAGGGTCGACTCCAAGGTTGAGGCCGTTGACCTCCACTAAGGAGATAAGGCTTTCTCCCTGCCCCCGGCGACGACCGCGCCCCAATTCACGGACGAAACGCGCGGCCGCAACGAGCAATGCCGCCTCGTCGAGTACATCGTCACCATCGTTAGGACAAATGGCAGTGAAGGTGAAAACCTGCCGCCCGCCGTGCTCTTCAGAAAAGAGGTGGCGAGCAGCGGCTCGCCGCGTACGCGGATTGACTCGTACACGCGTGACGCGTTGCCCGGACAGCTCATCCGGCTGGTAAGATGTGCCTGCGAGAACCGGTTGATCTATCGGTCGAGCAGAGCTGATTTGCCACCGTTTGCGATATCGCGGGGTTCCAAAGAGCCGACAGATGGGGCACAGTTCGGCAGTGTGTCCTGGAGGTGCGTACTGACCACAGTACTCATTAGAATATTCATCCTCAGGTAGCCCTGATGCGGGACAGAGACGGCGTGCTGTCAGCGGCTCAAGTTGTAGTAAGCGCCATAGGCCATCTCGCAATAGTCCGTTAAGGACAGTCCCTCGTAGCACCGGGGCGCCATCAGCGTCACGTAGCAGAGCCGAATCGAGTTCTGTTCCCCGGCCATGCCCCGCTCCAACGTGATAGTCAGATCGCATTTCTAACTTGAAGGTCAAGGTTAAACTCATGCTGATCCTCCTTCATAATCCCTTGGATCCCTGTCAATTCGTAGCGCCCAATCCCACAGACGCAGCAAATCCCTCATGCCATTCCCTTGCCAGGGGCGTATATCTGAAGTGCGAGCGATGGGCATCCAGTTTTCCATTTCCACCCCGCCTAACTCTTCTAGAGCCTGACGCAGAGGATGATGGTCCCGCCAGCGGCGATCTCGCTCTACCCGTAATAGAAACCGATTCAATGTCTTGTTCCAAGGTTGAGGATCACCATGTTCCGGTACGTGATCCAATAGATCTCGGAGTTGAGATCGCCGCCGCGCCGGCAAGTTGACAGCGGCCAGGGATAGACGCCATTCCAACAATACATCTATGGGTAGGCCCCAGTCAGACGGTGGCGCTGGAGTCGTTTCACTACTCACCCAGTAAGGCCGTAAGGTGGGGAGGTAGTCCTGAGCTGGATCTTGAGGAGTGGGTTGTATCTGTCCTCCAAGCACAATCTCAAAGTCCACAGCCGACAGATATTGTTGTTTATCTCGGGCCAACGCCTTAACCACATGCTTGGCCCGAGCCAAGCGCTCCTCTCCAAGTTCGTGGGCAAGATAGTAAGGGTAGTTGGCTTTACAGATAACCACTACAGCAGTCATCGTAATGGCCTCTCCGCGATTCAGTATACTCTGTTCCAGAGCAAAACTCGTCATTTTGCTCTGGAAGTTCAGACAGAGGCGACGTGCGATGTCCACCCCCCAAGGTGCAGGCACCAAGGCAAACAGATCGTCCCCGCCCAGAATGAGGGGAAGTGCAGGAATTGCAGTGGGGTTTTTGGCCAGGGCCGCATGTCCGGAAAAGGTTCGCATGGGTTCCGCAAGAGCCTCTTGGGTGATGGATTCCATCTGGTGAGAGAGCTCCCTCGCCTGCTGGCGGTTACACTTGCCAAAGACTCGTCCCATATCGTTGCCATCAGCAACAATATAAGCTACATAATTGCGGGGATCGAGCGCTCCGACTGCATCGGTGTCGTTAGGCCACTCCCGCTTCCAGGGTACATCCGGGGCAATTACTGCATCATAAAACGGGCCTAGAAACTTCTCTAGTCCTTGTTGTTCGCGTTCTGCGGCTTTCACACGGCAAGATGAGCAGAGGTATCTCCCTTGTCCTCCCTCATCCTCAAACCGCCGCTCGTGCGCCTCTGCCAAACCTACTCCGCAGGACTCGCAGAAAGCGATATAAGGAATTTGGGCAACAGCGATGAAGGGCCCCCCACGCTTGGCTGCGCGCAAGCGTGTCCCCGCTTCCTCACTGGCAGTGGGATAGTCTTTATCATCCCCAGAATAGGTCACTGGTTGAATGATGCTGAGGGTACCTCCGGTAGAGCGGTAGTAGATTTCGGCCAGCGCGGCCCCAAAACGTTGGGCGGCATTCTTATTTTCAAATTCCAGGTAAAAGCTCCCCCCTCCAGCGGTGATCACCTCAATATCAGCGCCTATTTCAAGCCCCAATGCGGCTGCCAACAATCGAGGCACATCATCACCGAAACGCTTGAGGATCTGACTCCCGCCCACCACCTCGCGCAACTGTGATGATCGAAAGAGCAAATCCTGAATACGATCCGCTTCAGCAGCCAATAGGTGTTTCGTCATGCGATTCCTCCTCGCGCCAGAGATTAGGGGGCAGGAAAGCATCTACCCCAGAAAGTTTACAGAGACAACTCCATGGAAGCGCCTCGGTTACTGTAGTAGGCGGCATCCGCTTAGCCCAATTTTCGCGATAATCCTGGAGGTTTGCCTCTGCTATCCCCCGCGCCGTCTGCGCAATCGAACGCGGAATGGGAAGGTAGGTATGGATGGTCTTATTACGAAGCTCTATCAGCCGGTCTAGTGCAAGTGGATGATCATCCCAGAATGCAGCCATAGATTCGACTTCTGGAGACAAAATGGCCCCTCGCTCTCGGGATACATGGAGTGTTTGGCGTTGGGTGAGCAGTCTCAACATTCTCATTGCTGTTACCCTATCGACTAGATCTTCAAATAGGATGAGATCTTTTCCTACAGGCGGTTGCAGTCTCCCCTCGTGCCACAATCCCGCAAGTCGGGCTTTGAGAAGCACTTCATTCAGCGAAGCGGTACGCAGAAAAGCCGAGCGATAATCCTCATTGAAGTCAATCAGACGCTGAGTGCGAGCCAACTCATCTTCTGCATAAACTATTAACCAATCCTCGCGACAGAAAAAAGAGTTGATGGGTCCTGCTTCCCCTCTAGCCAGGGTGCCATGTTGCTGCAAAAGGTTAGCGGAGGCACCCTGAAGCGGCATTTCATGCTCTACATGGGGCCAGACATCGGACAGAAGAATAATGGCTGTTGGAGGATTGAAGTCTATCCCCCGGTTTCTCAGACTCTGTACCTCATGGCGGGACTCATAGAAATCACCGGAATCCCAAAACTCATAACACTTCAGCACTTGCGCCAGGCGCTTGGCTGACGAGAGATATGTGTCCTCAAAATAGTCGGTTTCCTCCATTACAGGTTGTATTTCAGCCTCCAACAAACGGCGCGCTTCGCGGAAATGATAGCCTAGGTAAAGCTCGCGCACTCGTTCCCAGTTGCGTAACGCAAAGACACTGTAGGGGTTCTGGAAGACACGGATTTCAGATGCGTAGCCATAGGGGCGACCAAACTCCGTGCTGTACATAGCGTCATCGAAATCGACGTAGGAAACAGGGACATGAGCGTAAGCTGCATAGAGAAATGCCCCTGCGACCATACTCTTTTTTGCGCCTGTAATATCGATGACAACGTTTGTCTGCTCGCGTACTTCCTGGAGAAGTAGTGCGAAAACTTGAGCCGGGGTTACCTCAATGAGATCGCGTGGTAGGATTTGGTCTTTGTTGACCTGGCGTTCCTGCGGTAATTGGGAGAGTAGATTGATAATTTGGTGGGCGAAATCTTTTCCTGAGAGTGTCGCACCATATTGGCGATTGAGAATTAGCACTAGCCGCTTCGGTTGATAGACCCACACCGCCTGGAGTAAGGGTTCAATAGAGTGCCCGACAAGGAGTACGAGAGTCTCACAGGGTTGAGGCGCTTCTTTCCCTTCCATTTCCTGAGGGAGCAACTCTCTGACGTATTCACATTGTGTCGGGAAGGGGTCATTGTGATTGCGGCGCAGTTTTTTCCAGTATTTCTCAGTCTCACGCTGCAATGAAGGGGATTGTTCATCTGTGGGTATATTCGTTGTCATTTACGCTTCCTTCGCATGATTAACAAGATGGAGATTGAAACATAAGAAGGTCTTAGTAAAGTAACAATGTCAGCCTCCGTATGCTGAGCAGAGGAAAGGAATTAGAATGTTGCTTTCAGCATAAAGTGATTTTATCTGAACCAGCTATTTTCATGATTTGGGACGGTTTATCCTGATGAAGTTCCCCCTACGAATTTGACAGGCTCAAACACCGGGTGCGGCAGGAGAGGGAGGAGGATTGGGAAACGTTTTTGTGACCCACTCAACATCCTCAGTATAAGACCAATTGGTCATTTATGCAACTTTTGTTTTACCATCACCTCAGTACCCCCGCACCCATCCCCTGCCCTCCGCTACACCACCGTCACCGGCAGTACGCGACTCGCCAGGACGCTCAGCGCCCCGTGCCGCTCCTGCACCACCCCCTCGAGCACCACGAAGGGCGCCAACAGCGCCTCCCGGTAGGCTGCCTGCACCTCCGGGCGCACGACGACGTTCAGCACGCCCGCCGCGTCTTCCAGCGCCAGGAAGCAGACGCCCCCCGCTGTCGGCGGCTGCTGGCGCGCGACGATGGCGCCGCCCACCCGCACCTTGGCGCCGGGCCGCAGCCCCGGGAGGGCGTCACTCGACGTCACCCCCAGCGCTCGGAACTGCTGCGCCACCAACGCCGTGATGGAGCCCCCGGCGTGGACGCCGGTGAGGGCCACCTCGGCCTGGAGCCGCTCGGCGGCGGTCAACGCGGGCAGGTCGGGCGCCTCTGCCGCATCCCCCAGCAGCAAGGGTGCCGGCCGGTGCGCCTCCTCCAGCGCCTCCGCCAGCTCCCAGGCCAGTCGGCGCCGGGGCACGCCCCAGGGATCGAAGGCCCCGGCGAAGATCAGGCTCTCCACCGCCCGCCGCCCCAGCCCCGTCCGCCGGCAGAAATCGACCAGCGAGCGAAAGGGCCCGGCCTGCCGGGCCGCCACGATCTGCGCCCCCACCTCCGCGCCCACCCCGTGAACCACCTCCAGTCCCAGCCGGATGGCGTCCGCCTCCACCGCCGCCTGCACCGCCGAGTGGCCCACGTCCACCGTCAGGATCTGCACCCCGCAGCGGCGCGCCTCGGCGATCACCGTGTGCGACGGGTAGAAGCCCATCGGCTGGTGACGCAGCAGCCCGGCGAAGAAGGCGACAGGGTGGTAGTGGCGCAGCCAGGCCGCCTGATAGGTCAGCAGGGCGAAGGCCGCCGCGTGCGCCTTGGGGAAGGAGTAGCCGGCGAAGCCCTCCAGCTGGGCGAAGATCTGCTCCGCCGTGGCGGGGGTGAGACCCCGTTCCGTGGCCCCGGCCAGAAAGCGCGCGCGGAAGCGGGCCACTTCCGCCGCCGCCTCCTTGTGGCCCAGCGCCCGCCGGAGCTGCTCCGCCTCGCCTGGCGTGAAGCCCGCCGCGTCCCGCGCCACCTTGAGCACCTGCTCCTGGAAGATCAGGACGCCCAAGGTCTCCTCCAGGGCGGGGCGGAGGCAGGGATGGAGGTAGGTCACCGCCTCGCGCCCCTCCCGCCGGCGGAGATAGGGGTGGACCATGTCGGCCTGCAGGGGGCCGGGACGCACCAGCGAGAGCTGGAGCACCAGGTCGGCGAAGGTGCGGGGCTGGAAGCGGGGGAGGAGCTGGGCCTGGGCCCGGCTCTCCACCTGGAAGACGCCCAGCGTCTCCCCCCGGCAGAGCATGGCGTAGACCGCCGGATCGTCGGGGGCCAGCGCCTCCAGGTCGGGCCGGCGCCCGGTGGTCGCCTCCACGATGCACACCGCGTCCTCCAGGGCGCTCAACATCCGCAGCCCCAGCAGATCGAACTTGATGAACCCCGCCGCTTCCAGCCCGGCCTTGTCCCACTGCGTCACCATCCGCCCCTCCATGGTGGCCGGCTCCAGGGGCACGCAGCGCTCCAGCGGCGGCCCGGAGAGCACCAGCCCCCCGTTGTGGATTCCGAGATGGCGGGGCAGCCCCTCCATCCGGGGCAGCAAGCGGAGCAGCTGGTGCAGGAGCGCCGGCGGCGCGGCGGCCCCATCCGGCAGGGCGGGCTGCGTCCCGACCTCCCCAGCGGCGAGCAGGGCGGTCACCGCCTCGGGGGGCAGGCCCAGCACGCGGGCCAGATCCCGCAGGGCTGAGCGGGTGCGGAAGGTGACGTGGGTGGAGGCCATGGCGGCGTGCTCGGCGCCGTAGCGCCGGTAGACGTACTGGATGACCTCCTCCCGGCGGTCGGCGGCCAGGTCCAGGTCGATGTCGGGGGGCGCGGCCCGCTCTGGGGCGAGGAAGCGCTCGAAGACCAGGTCGCCCGCCACCGGGTCGAGGGGGGAGATGCCCAGGAGGTAGGCCACCAGGGAGTTGGCGGCGCTCCCCCGCCCCTGGCAACGGATGCCGGCGCTGCGGGCGAAACGCACCAGATCCCAGACGATGAGGAAGTAGTCGTCGAGGCCCAGGTGGTGGATGACGCCCAGCTCCTTTTCGAGGAGCGCCCGGGGCGGGGCGATGGGATAGCGGGTTTCCAGGGCGCGCTCGCAGAGGTGGCGGAGGAAGGCGGGCGCGGTGCCGCCGTGGGGCACGGGAAAGGCGGGCAGGATCTGGTAGCGGCGGGGGA